>SDBV01000069.1_pt1 | contig 107398 bp, 110 predicted proteins | sample 2277081 | NCBI WGS metagenome assembly SDBV01 (sample SAMN10402039, study PRJNA504765) | marine sediment metagenome | isolation source: marine sediment core GS10_PC15, 223 cmbsf | place: Arctic Ocean: Southern Knipovich Ridge | collected 2010 | reverse complement strand
TCCCGAGCCTCAGCCACTCCACACCCTTGAACTTCCCTAACATGTCATCAAAATCTTTGCCAGAGGCCACAAGCCGCCCCACCTCGTCGAACACCTTCTTTCTGGTCTTCTTTATGGGCATCTCCTCCACGAGCCAGTTCATGCAGTCGGGGCTTGCCAGCAGAAGGCGCGTAAGCACAGGGCTCAGGGCGAATATCTTCGAGAGCCCTGCTGCCATGGGCTCCTGCTCCAGCATGCTTCTAAGGTAAGCCCCCTTCATGCCGTATGTGCTCAGGAAACTCTCAAGCGCGCCAAGCGCCCTGTCCGGGCTCTCTGAATCAAGCGCCCTCTCCAGCAGCCCCGGCACGCTACGCCTCACAAGCGCCAGTTCGTCAGGCCCCATGGGGGCCGATGCCCGCTCCCTGAGCCGCCACATGTTCTTTGCCCCCGCCTCTACGTCCTCAAACCCCCGGAAGGCAAGATAGCTGGTCATCTCCACGGAGTTCAGCGAGCCCTCCAGAAGCGTCAGGGCCTCTGCGTGTTTGTCCTCGGTGGAACCCAGCAGGGAGTTGTACATGTTCTTTACACGCATGCGCCTCATCCTGAGCGCGGAGGAGAAATCTTCATCGCCCCTGAAACCCATCTTGCGGGCCAGGACAGCCCTGTCTTTGCCGGCAGTGGGCAGGTTGTACGTCTGAAGGTCGTCGGCCATCTGGAGGTAATGCTCAACCCTGCGGTAGAAGACGTATGCATCCCAGAGCGCGTCCAGCTCTTCGCGGGGCACAAGCCCCATGTCCCCGATGGCCATGATGGCCTCGCGCAGGGAGGAAGTCCTCAGTGTCGGGTGCTCAGCGCCGTAGAGCACCTGGAAGGTCTGCACAAAGAACTCTGCCTCGCGTATGCCCCCATAGCCGCGCTTGATGTCGTCGCGCGTGACGATGGAATCGATCTTCTTCTTCATGGCGCGGATGTCCTCTATCTCGGAGTAGTCCACCGTGTGCCTCCACAGAAAAGGCTCCACCATGGCCGTGAACTGCCTGCCAAGGGCCATGTCCCCTGCCACGGGCCGCGCCCTTGTGAGCACCATGCGCTCCCACGTCCTGCCCCATGACTCGTAATACCGGCGATAGGCCTCCAGCGGCAGGGCGACCTCGCCCTTTTGTCCCTGGGGCCTGAGCCTCAGGTCCACGCGGTATCCCACCCCGTCGTCCGTGGAGGCTGAGAGGACCTTTGTGAACATGTTCACCGAGGTGCAATAGAATTCGTGGTTAGACACCCTGTTGGACAGGACCCCGGATGGCGCGGGCACGCCTGCGGTCTCTCCCTGCCCGCTTCCATAAACCGCAATGAGGTCCACGTCCGAGGAGTAATTAAGCTCCATGCCCCCGAGCTTCCCAAGGCCGATGAGGACAATGGAGCACAGCCCCTCGGGCGCGCCATGGCGGGCGCGGGCCGCATCCACGCTCCAGGCAAGGGCGTGGTGTATGACAACGTCCGCCAGGCAGGAGAGCTCCCCTGCGGCGGAGATCGTATCGGTTTTACCTGACAGGTCTCTGAGCGTGATGCTCATCATGTACTGCCGCCTGAAATGCCTCAGGCGCTTCATGGCCTCGTCCTGCGATACCCCGGCCGGAAGCTCAAGCTCCTCGGCCGCGCGCGCCTCAAGGAAATCCCTGCCATGGTGCACATCCACGAGCCCCAGGGCGGATAGCAGCGCCTGCGGGTTGGTGATGGCGTAATTTGCCAGAAACTGGCTGTGCGCAAAGAGTTTTGCGGTCAGGGCAAGCCCAGGGACAAAAGGAGACGGGTCTGCAACAGCGTCACCCAGGAGCCTCTCAAGGTTGCGCTCGGCGCGCACGGGGTCGGCGGTGTCCCTGGCCGCGGCCTGCATATCTATCTCCGGCATATCCTCCATCACCTTGTCGCATCTCCGGCCCTTTTCTCCAGCCATGCAAGCCCTAACATGTTAGGCCCAAACATGTTAGGATAGTTTACTCCTGTCCGACACCATCTATTATACGCACGGACAAGGAAGTCAGGGAACATACCCTGGGGAAACTCGCACGGGAGGGCAAGCGATATGAAAATAATATCAGCCGTGATAAAGCATTTTAAACTGGACGCTGTGAGAGAGGCCCTGACCAAAGCCGAAGTACAAGGGATGACGCTTACCGAGGTCAAGGGGTTTGGCAAGCAGAAGGGCCATGTGGAGCTCTACCGCGGCGCTACATACGAGGTGAACTTCCTGCCCAAGGTCAAGGTGGAGGTTGCCGTAGCCGACGACAAGGTACAGGAAGTGATTGACCTCATCAGCGAGGCGGCAAAAACAGGAGAGATCGGCGACGGGAAGATCTTCGTCTATGACCTTTCCGAAGTAGTGCGCATCCGCACAGGGGAACGCGGCGAAGAAGCGCTTTAGAGGCAACTTGCACGGGCTTCATCAACAGCCTGGAAATAAAAAGTCCCCCCTCAGATCAACCATGTCTACCCGCACCGGACGGGCAATTCAGACAGCATGCCCGGCAATGTGCCGGGCCCTCGTAAATAAATTTGATTTTTCCTTATAAATATGATATCTTGGTGGAAAGAAATGAGCCTGTATGAACCTTGGGAAACAAACAGGATACAGACTGTTCTCTGATAAGATGCAGCATATATTTTGGGCCATGAAGATTTCACACACTGAGCATCCTGCCTTCTTACTGGCAGGCAGGCATACACACAAAACCGCAAACGAACCCAATATAAAATATATCCAAGGAGGGATTTATGGGATTTTTCGGCAAGCTTATGGGAGGCAATACACCTGAATACCCGGAGCTGGACGCATCAAGCCCAGCGGCAGCCAAGCTCGCAAGCGTGATGGACAAGCTGGCGGAACTGGCAGGACAGGTAAAGGACCCACTGGAGGTCATCCCGTCTGACGGCGCTGCATACGTGTTCATCGGGAATCCGCCTAAGAAATTCGGCATCGCATGGATCGAGGACGGCGAGATCAACAACTTTAAAACCCTGCTGGCAAAAAAAGGGGCCTCGCCCCTCACACTTGAGAAACTCTCCAACAACCTCAGGGATGCCTACGCAAAGGACGCACCTGAGGAGAAGTTCTCCATCATGGCTGGCGGCAGGAAGATAACCGTTCTTGTCTCTGACAGCCTTGCCGCTGATGTAAAGGCCATTATCGACCACGTGGCAAAATAATTCCAGATCAAAAAACCCGGAGGCCTCTCTTCTAAAGGTCTCCGGGGTGCCTATGGCACTCAAACATGATTTATCGTATCCATGGCATATCTACTAAACCATAAGCCGCTTGGGGTCAGCCTGTCCCTGCGCCCCGTTGTATGAAGATCGTCCCTGCCCGTTGTATGGAGATTATCCCTGCCTGTTATCCCTGCCTGTTGTCCCTGAAAACTACATGCCATATGCCTGCAAGCACCAGTAGCTCGCCGATGGCGAACAAACCCCACCCGAAACTCTCCGGCACGTAGGCTGCGGCAAGCCCCATGAACTCAGGGTTGCTGAGCAGCCTGTGCATCTCAGGGAGCATCCCGTGCCTTACGATCAGCGCAAGGTAATCGCTTATAAAGGCACTGAATATGTCAAAGGCCCCCATACACAGTATCAGCCATGAGGCCGGGCCAATGCGCACCTGTCCACCCTTAAGCAAAATCCATCCCCCGAACCCGGCCATGGTGACAGCCACTATCAGGGGCGCAAGCACCGGGCCAAGCCATGTCACGGGAATAAGAAATAGTACGTCCCAGGTCATAAGCGAAGGCGGCCAGCCCAGAAAGATTTTCAGGGCAACATAGTAGAAAACATCCCACACGCCAAAGACAAAAATAAAGACGCCTGTCCTGCGGACAAAATCCCTTGCCGAGACAGCGGCCACTGATACGAGCATGCCCATGGTGCTTGCCTCCCGCACTATCTCGATGGTCAGCACCCCGGAAGGTATCATGCCAAGGGGAAAGGAAAACCCGCCCGGGAAATATAGCATGCGCAGGTAGACAACCACTATGGCCTCAAGAAACCCCATGCTCGCAGCAAAAAGCACAAGCCATAGAAAAAGTTTTGCTCTGGAGCGTTCAGCCTCGTCTCCGGGGAGCTGCATACTGGAAGGACTTAACACAACACCTCCACTGCCTGCGATTACTGTCGGGTTACCTTCTCTATGGCCCCTGCCACCACAGCGCACATCCGTCCCAGGTTCTCGCGGCTTATGACAAGCGGGGGCACCAGCACAATGGTGTTTCCAAGGGGGCGGAAGATCACGCCCTCTTGGCGCGCGGCCATGGCCACCTGCCAACCCATCTTCTCCTGCAATGCATAGGGCTCCTTTGTGGCCTTCTCAAGCACAAGCTCCACCCCTGCCATCATGCCAGCTTGCCTCACGTCCCCCACGTGCGGGAGCAAGGCCATCTCCCCAAGCCCGCCCTCGAAGGACTCCACCAGCGCCCTTGTATGCCCTATGGTGTCTTCGTCCTCAAATACGTCCAGGCACGCAAGGGCGCAAGCACATCCAAGGGGGTTGCCTGTATAGGAATGCCCGTGGAAAAAGGTCTTAAGCTGGCTGAACTCCCCAAGGAAGGCCTCGTATATCTCGCGGGTGGCCACTGTGGCCGCAAGGGGCATGTAGCCCCCTGTGATGCCCTTTGACAGACAGATGATATCAGGCGCCACCGACTCATGCTCACAGGCGAACATCCTGCCGGTGCGCCCGAACCCCGTGGCCACCTCGTCCGCTATCATGAGCACACTGTATCTGTGGCAGAGCTCGCGCACGCCTTTAAGGTACCCGCGTGGGGCCACAAGCATGCCGCCTGCGCCCTGCATCAGAGGCTCTATTATCACAGCGGCTATCTCACTGGCGTGCGTTTTCAGAATTTTCTCCATCTCAAGCAGACAGGCCATCTTGCAAGAGCCGCGCTCAAGCCCCAGCTCGCAACGGTAGCAGTGTGGGCTCGGCGCCTTGTGGGTCTTAAACAGCAGAGGGCCATAGACCTCATGGAACAGGTCCATCCCGCCAACGCTCACCGCCCCGATGGTATCGCCGTGGTATGCGTTATTTAGAGACAGGAAGGTGGTGCGCTTGTCCTCACCCTTGTGCTGCCAGTACTGAAACGCCATCTTCAGGGCCACCTCCACGGAAGTGGAGCCGTTGTCGGAGTAGAAGACCTTTGCGGGAGCATCCGCGCCAAGAGAATCCCTCAGCAGGCCCACAAGCCTCTGGCCAAGCTCCACGGCCGGAGGGCTCATGAGGCCCAGCATGGTCGTATGCGCGATGTTATCAAGCTGCGCCCTGATGGCATCGTCCAGTTCGCGCTTCCTGTGGCCGTGTATGTTGACCCAGAGGGAGGACACGGCGTCGAGATACCACCTGCCCCGCACGTCCTTTATGAAACAGTCCCTGCCCTCGGTTATGACAAGGTGCTCCTCCTGCTGCCAGTCACCCATCTGAGTGAAAGGATGCCACAGGAACTCCTTGTCAGCCTGTTCTATCTGCTTTGCATGCTCTCCAGCTTCCATGCCGGTCTCTCTAAAACCCCCTTAGATATCTGCAAGCTTATATTGTAGACCTAAAAAACCCCTTTTGAGGCTGCCTTGACACAAAAGTCGTAAAATTTTAACATACTAGTGAATATTATATAGACTTGATAACGGAGGATTATATATGAGAAAAGCCTTTACAGCGATAATGGTTCTCCTGATAGTGATGGCATTTGCTGGCAACGCAGCAGCCATATGCGTAAAAGCCCCTGAGGCCAACCTCCGAAGCGGTCCCGGCACAAAGTACGAGAAGCTCTGGGAAGTATTCCAGTACATGCCCTTCAAGACAGTGGAGAAGCGCGGCGTGTGGTACAAGGTCAAGGACTTCACGGGCGACGTCTACTGGGTATTCGGGCAGCTGGTCACCAACTCCTACAAATGCGCAGTGGTCAAGGGCGAGAAGGCAAACATTCGCGTTGGCCCGGGCACACACTTTGACCAGAACGAGATGAGCCCCGCACTACAGTACTACTCCTTCAAGGTGATTAAGATAAAAGGCGATTGGGTGAAGGTCAAGGACGAATACGGTGACGAGGGCTGGATATACAAGCCCCTGCTCTGGATCAATTAGAGAATTCTTCAATAGATATATAAAACCCGCTTCCTTAATTGAGGGAGCGGGTTTTTTGTTGCCTGCCCGCTCGCCCCCCGGCAGCGGACATCGCTAGGCATACATAAGTTTCCCTTTAGGCGATGGGATGTCCCGTCCAAGGTTCCTGGCGGTCTCTATCCATTGGGCGATAACCACCTGGACATTCTTTATGGCCTCCTCATAGGTTGCGCCGTCTGCCATGCACCCCGACAATTCAGGCACCTCCGCTATGTATGCACCGTCCTCGGCGCTCCAGTATATTATTACCTCGTACTTGTACACCTCACACCTCCTTGTGGAGCTTGTATTTCAGCAAGATATTTCTTACCTGCTTGACCTGATAGGGTTTTGCCTTCCCGTCCGCAAGCGGCTGGAGATTTATAATCTCGGCAACGCCGCCCTTACTGAAAATGTGGTGGCCGCCCTTGGTTCTTTCGTCAAACCCCAAGGTTTTCAACGCATCGCGCAAATCTGAAAACCGTATATTTGAATCCGACGTTCCGCTCACTATCCTTAGAAGGAGCTTTTCATGTTTCCCCATTGCACATATTTTACCACACATCGCCCTAGAGGCCTGAACAAGAGGGGCTTCCAGCCTCCTTCGCTTCCCATATTGACAGGTTTGGCATTTGGTGATAGGTTTAGCCATGGATGGTGTATCTTCTCTTATTGGCAAGGGATGGTTGCCGTGTTGAATGAAAGTGAAATAAGTATTGAGTCCATGGAAATACCTTATATAGCACAGAAGGGAGGCCGGACATGTACGCGTCAGACAATTTGAAGAAATATCTTGAATGCAGAAAAAAACATACGTATGATTGCCCTTAGGAAACTCACCCTTTGATGAACAGAATTGAAGGTAATGCAGAGGTGTGGGGGGCAAAACCCGGCAAGCCAGTTGATAAACTTACAAATGGCGACCATGAAAAGGCAGCAATCCTTTACGAAGACTGCGAAGCTTTTGAGATGGGTAACACAGCCACAACATGACAAAAGGAGGGCTCGCAATGACTGAGCATGATTATGAAACCATCTATAAACCAGGATTGGCGGACATGACCAAAGAACTTGGCATTACAAGTCTGGAAGTAAGACAATGCAAAAAATGCGGATATGAGAACACCTATGTTTATACCAATAACGGGGAGGGCTTTCTTTTCAAAGAGAAACCTTGCAAACAAGCCTGATGTGCCTGCAAAACTACCATTGACACAGCACATGGAGCGCTCAAGGGTGCTCCGTGCCCTTGCGGGCATTAAAGCTAGAGCTTTATCCTCTCTGGGTGGCAGTAGATATTGAACCTCTCGCCGCGCATGAACCCCACAAGCGTCACACCCGCCTCCTGGGCAATGCCCACCGCGCGCGCTGTGGGCGCGGCCCGGCTGGCCACTATGGGTATTCCCCAGCTCGCGCACTTTGACACTATCTCAGAAGATAGCCTGCCGCTTGCAAGGAGCACCTTGCCTGTGAATTTCTCGCCTTCAAGGACCGCACCCCCGATGACCTTGTCCACGGCATTATGCCTGCCGATGTCCTCAGCGTAGGATATTACCTCGTCGCCGTCCAGGAGCGCCGCCCTGTGAGCGCAGCCGGTCTCAGTGTAGAGCCCGTCCCTCTGGAGGAACCTCTTCATGGACGCTCGAAGTTCTGACACTCCAACTTTTAACCTGTCTTCATGCGCACTCTGGATCTCTTTGCCGCCAAAGCTCATGCCGCCCACGCACCCTGAGGTCACTGTGCCGCCCTCAGTGTTCACCTCCCCCTCGGCGTGCATCTCCACCGTGGCCTCTCCTTCGGAGTGCATGACTGTCATGCGGTCCATGCACACACCCTCTGCTATGCCCTCGCTCATCACAAATCCAATAGCAAGTTCGCGGACCATGGTGGGGGTGCAGAACAGGCTCACCACCTTTATGCCGTTTATGGTAATGTTCAGCCTGCCCTCAGTGGCAAGGGAATCCTCCACCTCATGGGCCTGTGCGCCCCGCACCTTCAGTATTTTCCTGACTTCCGTGGCTTTCATAGCATTCCTATTATACAGTGCATGTGCCAGCGGGCACACCGGCCTAGGTCGTGCCGACCCGACCAGCATCCTCCTAAAGTAAAATCATTCAATACAGGTCTCATTGAGACCCCGCAATAGCATCCTCCTGTGCGTATACCTTCAATACAAGATAACTTTCGCGTTACTTCTCTTTAAAACGTCCGAAGCTGAACGCTCCAGTTGATACCAGCCCGTGGCTGGCCCGGTTTTTGGTGTGAAATCGATTATTAGAGGTCCCCAGCTGTTAGAATATGCGCATGACCTATACCGAGCGCATAAGGCACGGCTTTGCCCTTGCAAACAGGAACTGGCAGCTTGTGGTAATTCAGATAGGTTTTGTGCTCGTAAGCATCCTTAGCCTGTTCGTTATTGTGGTGTTGCCGGTGATAGTGATGGCAGTGGCCCTTGGCGTGGAGGCCGAGCGCTCGGGGAACATCGCCGGGCTGCTGGATGTTGCCACCTCGGGTGCGGCGCTCTCGCAATATCTGGGGGCTGCACTTGTGGTGCTCCTGTTCCTGTTTGTATACGTCACCTTTGTCCTTGTCCTGTGGCTTTTTGTAACAGGAGGCACTGTGGGTACTTTGGCAGAGTGCTCCCGCGACAAGGAAGCCAGGTTCAGCATGGGGGTGTTCTGGAGCGAGGCAAAAAGGCTCTTTGCCCCGCTTGCGTGGTACTACACCATATTAAGTATCGCTGTCATGGTACTGTTTGCCGTCTTGGGGGCTGCTTTTGTGGCGGGCGCCTTCGGGTATGCGGCCATGGGGCTTGAGGAGAGCCGCCTGGGGATATTCTTTACCGTGATGGGAGTGCTCCTGCTTGGCTCTTGCGGGCTTTTCTTCTCCCTATGCCTCTACCTGCTGAGCATACAGGGGCTTGCTCCGCTGACCATTGACAGGCGCGGCGCCATGGACTCCATCAGGGCTGCGTGGGCCTTCCTTGAGAAAGACCGCAATTCCCTTTACCTCATGCTTATCGTTGTGGGGGGATATGTGCTTGTCCAGATACTGCTGGCCCTGGCCGGAGGGGTGCTTCAGATAATACCGCTTCTGGGTATCCTCATCTACCTGCCATATTCAATAGTAGCCAACATCTTCGGCATCTACCTGTACATGGCCCTTCTTGCTGCGGTGATCTCCCACTATGCCGACTCGAAGGCAGCCTCCGCCAGCATGCATTATTCCAAAGAGGCCGGCCCTAGCGCTTCAGGGTCCACTGGTCAAGAAGGTACTTCTCCTGCTGGAGCCTCCTGGCAAGTTCCTCCTCCTTTTTATCCGGACGGTCAGTAACAACCTCCACGCCGAAGGCCTCCCTGAACCCCTCCACCACTGCGTCATGCAGACGTTCAAGCCCGATAGTGCTGTCAAGCTCGCGAAGCGCTGTCAGGCCAAGGTCTGAACCGTTGTCAACACTGCCAAAGACCCTGCACATTTCCTTCCTGTCCAGCTCCAGAGGGATGGAGCCCTGCTGCAGAAAGCCAGCGGGCCAGCGCCGCTGCGCGGAGCCTATGATCTTCCTCCCGGCAACGCTTATCTCCCCATATGAGGCTGAGGAGAAGCAGAGCGGGTTGGCGCTCCTTGGGCCTTCCACCTTTTTTAACCTGCTCCCGCTAATTGCAGAGAGCCCTAGGCTCTTAAAGGCGCACATGAAGGCACGCGAGAGCGCGGCATAACAGTCAAGCACGCCGGAGCCGAGGCCTTTTAGAGAGTTAGAGGCTGAAAAACTATATGTAAGCTCCACTCCGTGCAGTATGGCGCGGCCTCCGGTTTGTCGGCGCACCACCGGGACTCCGGCCTGCTTGCAGTAGCTGAGGTCAATATCCCCCGAGCGCTGCAAGTACCCGAGGCTCACTGAGGGCGTGCGCCACCCATATATCCTCAGGCACGGGCCTGAGTCCCCTTTGCGCACGCTCGCGGAGAGCGCCTCATCAAGGGCCATGTTATAGGACGCGCTGCAAGCGCCCGAGGCCACGAGGCGGAGCGTCTTCCAGCTACTTCCCAAGGACGACCCTGTGCCCGGACAGGGAGATCTCCTTTATCCTCCCCTCATAGGTCTTCTCTTCTCCAAAGATATTCCTTAAGAACACCGTGTCCCCTTCAGGGCGGATATAGTCCACGCTCTCAAGCAGGAGTTCCTCGCCGTCTATTGCCTGTACAAACGCGCTTAAATCACACATAACTGTTCACCTCCGGTGGTTAATAAATTATTGTACTTCCTCCTCCGTGGTAAAGTATACGCATGAGACGTTTTGGGGTCCATACATCCATCTCGGGCGGCCTCTACCGCGCCCTAGAGAGGGGCGAAGCACTCGGGTGCGACGCCATACAGTTCTTCTCGCACAACCCCAGGGGATGGCGCACGACCCCGATATCAGAAGAAGACGCGAAACAATTCAGGGAGACACGCAAACGCACTGGCATAACTCCTGTTTGCGCCCATGCATCGTACCTTTTGAACATCGCCTCGCCCGATGCGGCACTTCGCGCGCGTTCCGTGGACATGCTCCGCCAGGAGATGCTTCGCGCTGACGTGCTTGGCGCGGATTTTGTGATTTTGCACACCGGAACAGCACATGACGGGCAAGGATTGAAGCGCGCAGCACTTAGCATCAAGAGTGCTCTTGAGGAAATTGACACAAACGTAAGCCTGCTTCTTGAGAACACTTCGGGTAAACGCGGCGACACAACATACATGGTAACCGCCCTTGCCGAACTTTATTCTCTCACCTTCGGACTGACCTCTGGAGTGTGCATCGATTCATGCCATGCCTTTGCAGCAGGATACGACCTTGCCTCGGAGGCAGGCGCGCAAAAGCTCTCTGATGAAGTTAAAGAACACATCGGAGGCGACCATGTAAAGCTACTGCACCTCAACGATTCCAAGGGGGAGATGGCCTCGGGCACCGACAGGCACGAGCATATCGGCAAAGGCAATATCGGCGCGGAAGGGCTTGCACGCTTCCTTTGTGCCGATCCCTTCGCTGGAAAACCCGCGATCCTGGAGACTCCGCGCACGTGCGACGAGGACGACATCAATAACCTGGCTGAGGCCCGCGCCCTTCCTGCGGCATGAGCGCACGCAAATTCAAAGACAGGATATCCCCGTCATTTAATCAAGCCTAGTTGTTCTTATATTAGCAACGTTGCTTATATGTATACGACCGTTTGCCTCTGTTGATCGCACCTTTGGTACACATTTGCATTTTTCATTTGTTTTTTTCATTGACAACGTTATGTATATCTGTTATAAAATTAATAATGTTGAAGAAATTGTTTTCTTCATCGATAAGGGTTGAGGTTCTTTCTCTACTCATGAACAACCCTGGCGATAAGTTCTATGTCAGGGAGATAGCCCGCCTTCTTCAAAAGAACCCATCAGGCATAAAACGCGAATTGGACAACCTGGAACAGGCCGGTGTAGTCTCAAGCCAGCGTGTCGCCAACCTTAAATACTTCAATGCAAACAGAAAATCACCAGTCTATGCAGACCTGAGAAGGCTCGTGCTTACCTCACTGGGCCTCACCGGCTCCTTAAAGGCCGTGCTCACGGGCGCAGGGACCAAATCTGCATTCATCTACGGCCCTTACGCATCAGGAGAGAGCGTGGACACCGTGGACCTTATGGTCATTGGAACCAAGAACCAGCTTGTGAACGAGTTCCGCGACCTTGAAAAACATTTCTCATGCACGCTTACATGGATAGAGATGGAGGAAAAGGAGTATCGCGCAAGGAGGAGAGAGCGTGAGCCGCAGTTGTCTCACATACTCTCTGAAAAACGCATACCACTTATAGGCAGAGTATAAGAGAAGTTTGTGTTTCGTCTCTTTGTGAGACATTATTAAGGAGGTGTAAGAATGGCAGCGAAAAAGAAGAAGGCCGTGAAGAAGAAGGCCGTTAAGAAGAAGGCCGTGAAGAAGAAGGTCGTAAAGAAGAAGGTCGTGAAGAAGAAAGCCGTGAAAAAGGCCGTGAAGAAGAAGACCACCAAGAAGAAGGCCGTGAAGAAGAAGGCCGTGAAGAAGAAGGCTGTAAAGAAGAAGGTCGTGAAGAAGAAGGTCGTGAAGAAGAAAGCCGTGAAGAAGGCCGTGAAGAAGAAGACCACCAAGAAGAAGGCGGCCAAGAAGAAAAAGAAGAAATAGAGGTGTTCTGCAGAAGTACTGATCCTTCTGTAGCAGCAGCGTGTAGCCAGAAGTCAGCAGGGCCGGGATTTAAACATCCCGGCCCTGCTATTTTTTCCTCTATTTAAAATGCCCGAAGGTGCGCGCAAGAATACTAGTCGCACTCCGAAAGCTTAATGACAAAGCACAATTTGTAACCCTGTCTCTGATTTGCAGCAGATTCCAGGCGCACGGCCAGCCACGGGCTGATCTTAATTGCCTCTCAATGTGTAAGCGCTAAATAAAAGGGGCCACGGGCCCCGAGCGGCTTATTGCGCAAGAGATAAAATTGCTAGCTTTAGGATTTGCTGTAGCTGGTAGTAAGTCGAAGACTCGCTCAGGAGAAAGTATGAAGTCGGCACGACTCGCTCACGAGGCGTATTGTCCTACTTAGAGAACACGCCGAATGCTTTATTGCGCAGCAGTCGGTACGACTCGCTCATGAGATGCAGTGAATTCGGACCAACAATGGCTTTACCACGCTCTGATTTGCAGCAGATACTAGGCGCACGACCCGAAGCTGTATATTAGTACTGCGAGGGGAGTGGAACAACGTAGATGCTGTAAATCAGGCGCTTGCGGGGAGGGTCTGGCTTACGTCTGTGACAAGCTCCCAGCATTCGGGGCTTGCAAGAAAGTGCTTGAGGAACTTGACGTTGGTGCTGTGGCCGCTCCTGTTCACCATGAAGTGCCCGTAAATGGGCAGGCCTGCAAGGGACGTATCACCGATAAAGTCCAGCACCTTGTGCCTTATGAACTCGTCGTCGAACCTGAGCCCGCTCGAATTGACAACCCCGTTGTCATCAAGCAGGATGGCGTTATCAAGAGAACCACCCTTTACAAGGCCCATGGACTGCAGGTACTCAATGTCCTTAACAAATCCAAATGTCCTTGCCGGGGCAATTTCTTCGGCAAAGCTCACCTCGTCGATCTCGATATCCATTTGCTGCTGTCCGAGCATGCAGTGGTCGAAATCTATCTGGTAGGAGATGCGCCTGCCCTCATAGGGCATCACGGCGATCTCTATCTGACCTTCTTTGAACACAACGGGCTTTGTAACTCTCAGATATGGACTGTTCGAGGCCTGCCTGGCAAGGCCGCAATGGTTCAAAGCCTTCACAAAACCCACAGCAGAGCCATCGAGAATGGGAACCTCCGGGCCGTCCAGCTCAATATGAAGGTTGTCGATGCCAAGGCCGGAGGTTGCCGCAAGAAGATGCTCAACTGTCCTTACCTTGCCCTTGCCATTGCCAAGGGTCGTGGCAAAGGCAGTGTCGCTGACCTCCGTGACCGATGCGTTGATGTTCACGCCCTTGTCCGTGCGCGTAAACACTATGCCGGCATCACGCGGAGCAGGCTTAAGCTTCATGCTGACCTCACGGCCAGTATGCAGACCCACACCGTGGAACACAAGCTCTTTCTTTATAGTCCGCTGTAAACGCATGCAATGTATATAGCAATTCGTATGCCAAGACCGGGGACATAAAAAACAGCTACTTACAGGGCCTGTCAGCACAGAAGTGTGTTGAAAAAACAACAGGTGCTGTGTCAATAACGCAACAAAAACCCAAAAAACCCCCGGTCACAGACCAGCCACGGGCTGGATTTAACAGGTCGCGACGACCCCAGACCGTATCCTCCTAAAGGTGCCAGCGGGCACTCCGCTTAAAAATAGTATTAATACAGGGAAAGTTTCTTTGGACACATATCCCTATAAGGATCAACATGAATGCTTAAAGATGAGATGCTCTTGTTACTTCTCCTGAACACGTCCGAGGCGGAAGCCACCAGCGCGTTACTTATCCTGTATACGGTCGGGGCGGAAGCCACCAGCGCGTTACTTATCCTGTATACGTCCGGGGCGGAAGCCACCAGCGCGTTACTTATCCTGTATACGTCCGGGGCGGAAGCCACCAGTTTAAATGGGGCCCGTGGCCCCCCCGGGGTGTTCTCCGCCTACTACCAGTTCCGGTATTCTGACCGTGGGCATTGCGTCTGATACTGGCACACCCTGGGCGTCCTTGCCGCAGGTGCCAATGGCAAATCCCAGGTCGGAGCCGACCATATCTATGGTCATGAGGGTCTCGGGTCCGTTTCCTGTAAGCGTGGCGCCGCGGACAAGCTCCCCTTGTTTACCATCCTCTATAAGGTATCCCTCCATGACGTCGAACACGAAGTCCCCGTTTACGGTGTTGACCTGCCCGCCCCCCATCTTGCGCACCAGCAGGCCGCAATGGGTGCTCTCAAGCACACTGGCCGGATCATCAGAGCCCGGGGCGATGAAGGTATTGCTCATGCGGGGTATGGGTATTTTGAGATACGACTCCCTGCGCCCGTTTCCTGTAAGGGGGGCTCCGGTCCTTGAGGCTGACAGGCGGTCGTGCATGAAGGACTCAAGCACCCCTTCCCTCACAAGCACCGTCCTGGCCGAGGGCACCCCCTCGTCATCAAACCCGTAGGAGCCTCGGCGTCCGGCAAGCGTGGCATCGTCCACAACTGTGACCAGGGTAGAGGCCACCTGAGCCCCAAGCCTTCCGCTGAAACGTGAAAGGCCCTTTCCGGCCAGGTCTCCCTCAAGCCCGTGGCCAATGGCCTCGTGTATCATGGTGCCTCCGGCCTGGCTGGAGATGACAACGGGCATCCTGCCCCCAGGGGCCCGGCGTGCGCCAAGCAGGCTTACGGAAAGCCCCGCCGCCTCAAGTGCTGCCGCCTCAAGGGGCTCGTCATCAAAGATATCAAACCCCCGCAAGCCTGCCACCGGCCTGCTTGCCGTCTGCACCACACCGTCGCGTTCGGCCACGGCCTGCACCATGCCCGTCGTATACACACGCAGGTCCTCTGCCAGCACTCCAAGGGAATTGGCTATCTGCACCCTCTGGGTCATATCGCTGTAGATAACACGCACCTGCCTGATGGCCGGGCCTACCCCTCTGGCAGCCCGGTCCGCTGCAGCCATTATGGAGAGCTTGCGCTTCATGTCCACGTCCTGGGGCAGTTCCCCAAAACTGAGATCTGCTCCTGGTGAGGCGCGCCGCAGATCAAGCAGGAGCGGAGCTACCTCGCCCGCACCCGAGCCAGCCTGTTTAGAATGTGCAGAATCATCAGAACGGGCAGAGCGGGCCGCGTTAGAAAGAGAGCGCGCCGCCTCTTTAAGGGCCTTGGGGGACATGTCGTTGCTTACGGCATACGCCACCCTGTCGTTGCCCCTGTCGTTGCCCCTGTCGTGAGCCCTATCGTTGCTAAAAATAAGGCGAATGCCAACGCCCGCAATAATACCTGTGGATATCTTCTCCACCACCGAGCCCTCAAGCACTATTGACAGGGGGCGCTTGCGCTCAACGAACACGTCAGCGTAACTGCCGCCACTACTTAAGGCGATCCTCAGCAACTCCTCCAGCAGGTCTTCCGAGAGCATGTATTGCCTCCACTTCCGTCAGGGGTCAGGGGTTTGGGGTATTATATCACCATGTCCACAATAGGGGTAATAGGCGGAAGCGGCCTTTCTGGGATCAAGGGGGCAGAGGTCGTTGAGGAGCGCTTGGTGCATACCCCCTATGGGGAACCCTCAGCCCCGTATGCCATAGCAGAACTCGGCGGACACACGCTTGCCTTCCTGCCCCGCCACGGCCTGTCCCATGAGATACATCCCCACAGGGTGAACTACCGCGCGAACATCTGGGGCTTCAGGGAGCTTGGCGTGGAGCGCATCATCGGCGTATGCGCCTCTGGCGGCATGTCCGGCAACATGCACCCCGGCGACATTGTGGTGCTTGACCAGGTGATAGACTTCACACAGGGGGCGCGCACTGGGACCTTCTATGAGTCGGACAGAGTAGTGCACGTGGACTTCACCGAGCCCTACTGCCCGGAGATCAGGGCCGCGGTCCTGGCTGCCTCCAAAAACACAGGGATAGATACGGTGGATGGCGGCACGTACATTTGCGTGAACGGCCCGCGCCTTGAGAGCAGGGCGGAGATAGCATTCTTCCAGGGCGCCGGGGGGCACGTGGTGGGCATGACCGGGATGCCCGAGGCGGCTCTGGCGCGCGAGCTGGAGATATGTTACGCCTCCCTGGCTGTAGTGACCAACCACGCTGCCGGGCTTACCGGAGAGAAGCTGACCACATCAGAGGTGGTGGAAGCCATGGGCCAGGCTAAAGAGAAGATACAGGGCCTGCTTATGGCCTCGCTCGACGTGTTACCAAAAGAGAGGGCCTGCCCGTGCAAGGACGCGCTCAAGGGCGTTGAGATGTAGCCAGTCTCTCCCGCCACGGACATCCCCTTACATGCCTGCAAACCATGATAACCATATGATCCACTTCCGCCACGGAAGCCGCTCAACAGTGCTCATGGGCGCTATACTCATGCTTGCCGGGGCCGCGCTTGGATATGTGGCATTTGCCGACCCCGAGGCCACCACGGGTACTTCCATCTTTCTGGTGGCGGTTGGCCTCATGCTCCTGGCCATTGGCACAAAGCTCGCATTCGGCCTTGAGCTGGTGAGCCTGGACCTGGCCTCGCGCACATGGCACAGCACAAGCGGGGCGGTCTTTAAAAGAAGGTCCATGGGCTCCATGGACGACCTTGAGGCCGTGGTGCTTGAGGTACAGCAACACAGGCATGGAGCGGAGCACTTCTACATGTACCGTGTGGGCTTCCTGCTTAGTGACGGCAGCCAGCTGCACGCGGGCATGGACAGGTCTCTTGAGTCCGCGCGCCAGGGGGCTAGGGAGCTATCCATGCGAACCGGGCTGCCCTTCAGGGACGAGTCGCAATCGGAGGAAGAGATGTAAGAGACCTCTCTAAGGGGCCACGGGCCCCTTTTATATGACCCGTTGCCGTTGCGTCAAGTTATTGCAAAATTTAGCGGGTTCTGATTCGTTCATATACAAGTAAGAAGTCGCGACCAGCCACGGGCTGGACTTACTTTAACCTTCTAACTATTTAACGCCAAATTAAAGAGGGTCCATGACCCTGAGCGGTTTATTTCGCAGGAGATGGTATAGCTAGCTTTAGGATTTGCTGTAGCTGGTAGTAAGTCGGCACGAGTCGCTCACGACAAAGTATGAAGGCGTACTTTAGCTACGCCGAATGCTTTATTGCGCCCCAGATGCAGTAAATCCTAAAGCTAGGGGATCAGGACAGAAGACTGCGCATGTAGGCCAGCTCTTGAGAGAAGACGTCGTCGCTGCCAGCTATCTCTCCGCACAGTATGAATGGCCCGCCATATGCCTGCTCCCTTAGCTTGTGGCATATGAGCCTCATGTCCACGTCACCTCTGCCAAGCGGGGCAGGCTCGCCCCCGGCCATGCGGTCGCGTACATGCACTGAGGAGATGTAGGGCCCGTACGTGTTGATCTCCCTGGCCGGGTCCGCCGTGACACGCACGGATGTGTCAAAGGCAAGAGAGACCGCCGGGGAATCAAACTCACGCACCAGCGAGAGTTTCCTGTCATAGGGCAGGTCGGAAAGTATCGATATGTTAATCCCGCAGTTTATGGCATCAGCCATGCACGCGCCAAGGGCCTTCACAAGCGCCTTGGCCTCAGCAGAGGACTCTATGGCGGATTCGCCGTAGCAGGGCAGCACTATCTGTGCAGCACATACCTTCCCGCACCCATGTAGAAGGCGTTTCAGCACGGGGATTATGGAGTCCGTATCGCTGTTGCCCTTATGGAGGGGGAAGCTGTGGAAAAAAGATGCATGCACCGAAAGCACCCTCACCCCGGTCTCTGCTGAGAGCCTCCTTATCATGTCCAGGCCCGGGGCAGTCATCAGGGGGTGTTTGGCAGGGTCATGGTCAAAGACAAGCTCTACGCCGTCCAGGCCAAAGCGGGAGGCCAGGAAGAACTCGTTCTGCCAGTCACCTTCGCTGGCGCCGGGCAAATGGCCCTGGGCCACCCCCACAGGGTTTCTTGCACTGCCAGGGCCGCCATGCGTACCCATCTGCTCACTGACCTCCAAAGAGTGCGTCGTCAACGTACTGGCACAGGAGGTGGCTGATAAGTATATGAGCCTCCTGTATGCGAGGGGTCTCTGCCGATGGCACTGCGATCAGGCAATCAGACACTTCCTCTATCCTTGTGCCTGCGGAATCCCCGCCCCCTCCGCCCCCTCCGGTAGTGTCGCCGGTAAGGCCTATGGTGCCAATGCCAAGCTCCTGCGCGCGATGCATGGCAAGCACCACGTTTGCAGAGAGCCCGCTTGTGGAGAGCCCCATGAGCACGTCGCCTTTAGTGCCAAGGGCCTCCACCTGACGGCTGAATATCTGGTCAAAGCCATAGTCGTTTCCAATGGCTGTAAGGGACGAGGTGTTCGTGGTCAGGCTCTCGGCCGCAAGGGCTTTGCGCTCGCGCAAGAAGCGCCCGGTGAACTCGGCCGCAATGTGCTGGCAGTCCGCAGCGCTTCCGCCGTTGCCGCATAACAGCAGCCTTCCCCCCCCGCGGATGCAACTGGTGATCATGTCCCCGGCCTTCTGGATTCTGCCCAGCGTCTCAGCGCTTTCAAGCATGGCCTCTACAGTGTCCATGTGGGCCTTTAGTTTCGGGCTGAAATAATCGTCCTGCATAAGCCCCCCTTGTCATGTGGCTCCCGGCATGACATGTGGTGCAAACCTGATCGACCGCCTGCCGGGGCACTGCACAAATTATATCAAAAGCGCCCTGTTACAGCAATTTAATCGCACATGCGCCGCACATATGCCGCACATATGCCGCACATATATTGTTTGCTTCCGCCTCAGGGTGGTAAACTATCAGCACTTATGAACGTACGGCTTACAACAGGAAAAACCCTGGAGGTGCAGGAGGGCGAGAACCTTCTTGCCGCCCTTAAACGCTACGAGATATACCTGATCGCCTCCTGCGGGGGCAAGGGCACGTGCGGCAAGTGCAAGGTGCGCATCATCGATGGCCCTGCCGGGGCGCGTTCCAGCGGCAAGCTCACTCAGGGCGAGATAGAACAGGGCTATGTGCTTGCATGCTCCAGTTTTCCCGAGGGCGACCTGCACCTCGACATCCCTGACAGCTCAAGGCTCGTGGTGGGCGAGAAGATCGCGGTGCAGAAGGCCGAGCACCTGCATGACCTGCTTGAGTCCTTTGATGTTGAGATCAGCCCCATGCTCAAGACCGTCTCGCTCCAGCTGCCGCCACCATCCCTTGACGACAACATAAGCGATATGGAACGCCTGCGCCGCGCCCTTGCCGACGCGGGCCTTGACAACATACGCTTCTCGCACGGGTTCACCCGCTCCCTGGCCGAGGCCCTCAGAAACCCCGAGTGGAAGATCACCATGGGTTACTTCGAGGACTTGGGGTTTCGTGAGGCCGTGTTCATAAAGGCCCACGGGCATGAGAAGCGCTTCGGCGCGGCAGTGGACATCGGCACCACCACGGTGGTGGTCTACCTTGTGGACCTCACCAACGGCAAGGTGGTGGACGTGGGCTCCACCTATAACTCCCAGATGCGCCACGGCGACGACGTCATCACGCGCATAGTCTACGCCACCGAGGGAAGAGGGCTTACCGAACTCAGGGAGACCGTGGTCTCGGACATCAACGACCTGCTCTCCGTGCTATGCAAGCGCCACAAGATAAACAGGAAGGACGTGGAGTCCCTTACCATCGCCGGCAACACGACGATGGCCCACCTGTTCTGGGGCCTGAACCCGGAGCCCATCAGGGAGGAGCCCTACATCCCCACGATCAACTCCTTCCCCCTGTGGAAGGCTCGCGCTGCGGGCATCAACGCCAACACGGAAGCGCCCATATACACCCTGCCCTGTATCGCAAGCTACGTGGGAGGGGACATTGTCGCCGGAGTGCTTGCCTCAAAGATGCACCACAAAGAGGAGATAGCGCTTTTCATGGACATAGGCACAAACGGCGAGATCGCCCTTGGCGGCAGCGAGTGGCTCGTGGCCGCTGCATGTTCCGCAGGCCCATGCTTTGAGGGCGCGGGCATACGGCACGGCATGCGCGCCACGGACGGCGCCATCGAGGCCGTGAGCATTAACGCCGAGACCCTTGCGCCGGAGGTGAAGGTCATAGGCGGCGGAAGGCCACGCGGCATATGCGGAAGCGGCATGATAGACGCTATAAGCGAGATGTTCCTTGCCGGTGTGCTGGACCAGAAGGGAAAGTTCGTGCCTGAAAAGTCCGGCTCCCGCCTCAGAAAGATAGACAGCGACCTTGAGTACATATTCCACGAGGACGACGAGGGCTATGTGGGACTCACCGAGGTTGACGTGGAGAACATCATACGCGCAAAGGCCGCAATCTATGCAGGGGTGAGCCTGATACTCAGCAATATGGGCCTCACCGTAGAAGACATCCAGCACGTTTATATCGCAGGCGGGTTCGGCACATACCTCGACGTAAAGAAGGCCATAATACTCGGCATGCTCCCTGACCTGCCCCTGGAGAGGTTCAGCTTCCTTGGCAACACCTCCGTGGCCGGGGCCTATCTCACCCTGCTCTCAGGCGCCCTCAGGGAAGAGGCCGAGGAAGTGGCATCAAGGATGACCTACCTGGAGCTATCAGTGTCAGGGGGGTTCATGGACGAGTACATGTCGGCCATGTTCCTGCCCCACACGGACATGAGCAAATTTCCCACTGTTGCCAAACTCATGGAGCAATAGACGTACTTCGGGGCTGAGGCAAGGCATCTACATCGTTGCGCCTTATCAGATAGGCGCGGTAGGTCGCGACGACTCGCGCGCCTAGTAGCTACCTCACCTCAACCCCGGTCGGATAAAGATTTTAAGGTTCGACTGGTCTCATTAATATTATAATTCGACCAAATTCCTGCGTTAGACAAGCAAACTATCCTTTTAAAAAAAACCAGCCAAAAGACAATCCAATTTGAAAGGCTTGCGGACCACTCGTCATGCTAAAACCTTGAGCTTCTGGACTTAATAAATAAACTCCTTTTCTTAGGAGGAGAATCTTTTTGTTTTTTTAAGTATTTGACACTCTGCGCATCTAAGCTCAGCAACACCTTTTGCCACCCTTACGGTATAATTAATTCTATGAGAATATTACGTTTATACGCCTTTTTTGTAGCGCTCGTATTTATGGTACTTATGTCTGCTTCGCAGGCCACGGCAGCCACATTGTCAAAAGGCCCTGTGGAGGCGGACTGTGGATCTCTCATGGGCAAAGGCAGCCTCATGGTGGCCCTGGTCTTCGGGCAGTCAAACTCCGCGAACTTCGGCCTCACCCCTAAGAAATCCGCACACGGTGTTTACAGCTTTTATAATGGCAAGTGCTATCAGGCCGCTGACCCGCTGCCCGGCGCCAACGGGCTTGGCGGGAGCATCTGGACCAGGCTTGGAGACATTGCAATCGCCTCCGGGCTTTACGACCGGGTGCTGTTCGTGCCCGTTGCAGAAGGGGGCACGAAGGTGTCCGACTGGCGGCCAGGGGGCAGGGTGCATTACAAACTCGCCTCCGGGCTCAGGGGAGCGATTGCCACCGGATTCGAGTTTACTCATCTCTTGTGGATGCAGGGCGAGAGCGATGCTGTAGAGGGGACCTTGCGCAGGGCCTACAAGGCGGATTTCGAGGTGATGCTCCGCGCCCTTCGGGGAGGAGGGGTGGACGCCCCGGTGCTTGTCTCACTTACAACGCTCTGCGGTAAATACGAAAGCGACGCGATAAGGCGCGCCCAGAGGCAGTTAGCCAAGGACAACCCCGGCGTATACCCTGGCCCGGACACTGACGCGCTGGGCAGAAAGTTCCGCTATGACACATGCCACTTCAACGACATGGGCCTGGATGCCGCTGCCTCCGCATGGTTTGAGGCGATAAAAGCTATAGAGTAATTATAACGGGAGGACATCATGCCATTTGTGAACATAAAGATAGCCGGAGACAGCCCCACTAAAGAACAGAAGGAACGTGTCATCAAGGGAATCACCGACGTGTTGGTTAAAGAGCTTGGCAAGAACCCTGCGACTACTTTTGTAGTGATCGAAGAAGTGCCCACCGATAACTGGGGCATCGGCGGCGAGTCGGTAACAGAGAGAAGAAAGAAAACAGGCTGAGCCCGGAAGCGCCGCCTTTCAGTCAGCGCCTACACGTAAACTCAGCCTGTAGATTTCATCCATCACATCTTGAAGAGTTTTGCGAACTCCCCGTAGCCTTCCCTCTGAAGGTCCTCCGCCGGTACGAATCTAAGTGAGGCTGAGTTCATGCAATAGCGAAGGCCAGTTGGCTTGGGGCCGTCCTCAAACAGATGCCCAAGGTGCGAGTCGCCGTTCTTGCTCCTTACCTCGGTGCGCACCATCCAGAGGGTCCTGTCCGAGCGCTCAACAATATTGTCAGGCACAAGCGGCCTTGTGAAGCTCGGCCAGCCCGTGCCGCTCTTGTACTTGTCCTTTGAACTGAACAGGGGCTCGCCGCTTACGACGGCGACGTATATGCCTTCGCGCTTGTTGTCCCAGTACTCGTTATTATAGGCCGGCTCGGTGCCGTCCTTCTGTGTCACCTTGAACTGCATGGCAGTAAGCGTCCGCTTAAGCTCCTCCATGGAGGGCTTCGTGTACTCCTTCTGTTCCTTCTGTTCCTTCTGTTCCATCAGGCCTTCGGTCCGGCTCATGGCAAGCTCCTTGTCCCATGTGCGCTTCAGGAACTGGTCGCGGCCGGAGTTGAAGCGGTAGAATTTGTACCTGATCGGGCTCTTTTTGTAATAGTCCTGGTGGTACTCCTCCGCTCGGAAGAACTTCGACGCAGCCACTATGGGCGTCACTATGGGCTTGTCGTACCTGCCCGAGGCGTCCAGCCTGCTTTTTGATCTCTCGGCTAGGGCCTTCTGCGACTCGTCCACGTAGAATATGGCCGTCGTGTAGGACTCGCCCCTGTCAACGAACTGTCCGCCCGAATCGGTGGGGTCCACCTGGCGCCAGAACACGTCAAGGAGTTTGTCGTAGCTCACCTTCTTGGGGTCATAGTATATCTCCACGGCCTCCAGGTGCCCGGTGCCTCCTCTTGAGACCTCCTTGTAGGTCGGGTTGTCCTTGTGCCCGCCCGTGTAGCCCGATATCACGTCCTTAACCCCGTCGAGCTTCTCATAGGGCGGCTCCATGCACCAGAAACACCCGCCCGCAAACACGGCGCGCTCATAGCCGCTCCTGTCCTCTGCCTGCATTGCGCTGGGCATAAGCAACACCCCCAGTCCTGCAATCAGTATGTATACCAGTATGTTTCGCATAGTTATCCTCCATATGTGCTGCTTGCACACCTTCTCAATTTCAAGCGTACAGGGCAAAGATGAACATATCATGAAGAAGTTATATGAGGGGCCACAGGCCCCATTAAACTGGAGCGTCCAGCCTCGATCGTTATCAAGAGGGTCATGGATCCCATTTTAAATCAGAGTGTCCAGCTTAAATTTGTCGTTACGCTCCACTTATAATGAAAGGAAAGTTCGCTTGTCTGACGGAGGAATTCGGGCCCATAGCTGTAATTATGGTGCCTTAGATGCAAAGAAGAAAGTATGAAGGCGTATAAGCATACGCCGAATGCATAATTGCGCCGCAGATGAGGTGCATTCGTGCCCGAAGGCCGTCTAAATACTGATGAAGTGGCCGCCCCGGCGGGAATCTCCCCAGCCGGAGCCGTCGGCCATCACCACGTGAGCGCCCCCGAAGTAGAGGTCCTTATGCGGCCAGATATTGATGGCCCATTTCTCACTGACGCCTGAGAGGTCGGCAGGGGAAAACCCTGGTTCAAGTTGAAGTATCCCATCATCATCTAAATGAGCCCGTGGCTCCTCAACCGCACCTTGTGCGTCAAGGCCCCGGTCAAGCAGGTTCGTGATTACCTGTAGCATTGCCGAGCGGATGCGCTTTGACCCGCCGCTTCCAAGCACCGAGAGGATGTCAGCCGCACGCTTGATGAAGGCGGGGCTCATCATTGAGCCCACACGCACCCCCGGCGGCATCGAGTGGAACCCGTCGGGGTGGAGGTCGTCCTCGCCCATCATGTTGTTGAGCATAACGCCCGTGTCCCCAAGAAAAACACCTGAGTTGGAGCCGTTTGAGCTGGTGAGAGAGGCCGCGTTGCCCTCAGAGTCTATGACGCTTATATGCGTTGTTCCCCCCACACCCGCGCGCGAACGGTTCATCATGTCCATTACCCGGGCAAGCTCGCTCAATATTTCGGCAGAGCCTAGTGAAGACATCTCAAGGGCCTCAAGCTCCCGGAGCGCTACCTTCAAAAGCGTCCCCCCCAACGAGGGGGGGGGGGTTGTGAGCACCTCCAGGCCACGGTAGAAAAAACGCAGGGGCTCCTTCCTGAAGACCTTGTAGGAGCGCATGTCCATAGCCGTGAGCGCGCCCCCTGCCTTTTGCATGACAGCCTCAAGCGCGTCCGCGCCCCTGCCCTCAAATGCATCAAGCCAGTGGTCGGGGCCCTTTAGCAGAAATTCCCTGTAAAGCGGGTTATAGAGCGTGCCGCCTATCTTGCCCTTGTAAAGCTCCCTGCCATAGTCAGTAAGCGTGAGTATTGGCTCAAGGATGCGCGTTAGGTAGTCCTGCAGGGGGTTTGAGGGTACGCCCTTGTCAAGATAATCAATAGTCGGCGTTATGAGATCCGAAATCTCCATGGTGCATAGCTCCCTGTGGCACTCAAGCAGGCCCTTGAGCATGCCAGGCACTGCCACTGAGCCCGCGCCCGCGTGAAACTCCTGTACGGTGGAGCCGAAGTTAACGTCTATGGGGAGGAAACCTGATGAACCAGATGAACCAGATGAACCCGTGACGCCGGAGATCCCACGGCCTGGGGCGTTTACGAAGAAATCATAAAGAAAGTCCGTGCCTTTGGAGGCGTCATGGGCCAGCAGGAAACCGCCGCCGCCAAGGCTTGTGAGGCAGGGCTCAGTGACAGTTGCGGCAAAGGCCGCGGCAACTGCCGCGTCAAAGGCGTTTCCACCGGCCTCAAGCACCCCGGCTGCGGCGCGGCTTGTGAGTTCGTGGCCCGAGGCCACAGCGCCCCTCAAGCCCTTTAATCCACTCAAGACAGGAACTCCCCGCGCATGGTCTCAATGACGCCTTTGAAGTCGTTGCCGTTGCTTTCGTATATCTCCCTCTGGCGGTGGGCACCCGTGCCTGTCTCAAGGATGCCCTCGATCCGCCTCAGGTAATGGATCGTGCCGAGTTTCTCTGCTTCGGGCCGCACGAAATCCAGGAGTTCGGCCACAGCCTCGCGGATGGGCTTGCGTGTGGCGGACACTGGGTTAACGAACACGCCGTCGAGGCCGTATCGCGTGGCCTGCCATTTGTTGGAGCGAAGTATCTGCATCTGCACTCTTGCGGCCGGGTGCACGCATGAAGAGCTGAGCGTGGCCACAAGGGCCTGAATGAGCGCCACAAGCGCCATGGTCTGGCTGAACCTTGAGGGCAGGTCACATATCCGCACCTCAACCGTGCCGAATCCAGGATGCGGGCGCACGTCCCACCACAGGTCCTTCACGCTGGCGATAATGCCTCCCGAGACCAGAAGCGCGCTTAAGGACTTGAACTCCTCCCACCCCTCGATCATGTCCGGTAGCCCGGCCATTGGAAGGGCTTCAAAGAGCTTTGTGCGGTAGGAATACAGGCCCGTGACCTCGCCAGCATAAAATGGCGAGCTGGTGGAAAGCGCAAGCAGGAGCGGCAGGTACATCCGCATGTGGTTGTTGATGCGCACCGCACGGTCTGCGTCCCCAACGCCTATGTGCACGTGCAGGCCCTGGGTTATGAACCTGCGCCCGACGATCTGAAGGTCCTCTAAAATGCGCTCGTATCGGGTATTGCCGGAGAGGTTCTTGCCCGTGCCCTTCTCCCATGGGTGGAGGCTTGCGGCGTAAAGCACAGCGCCGTGCCCCGCCAATTCCTCGCCAAGGGCCTCTGTGGTCTCCATGAGATCCGCCTCTGCCTCGGCAACACTTGCGCATACGCGGGTATTGAGTTCCACCATGCACTTGATGAACTCCTCCTTTATGCGCTGGCCAAATCGGGGGCAGAGGGCGCCAAGCACCTCGGGCGCGATGTCCCTGAACTCCAGGCTCTTTCTGTCCAGCAACTGGAGCTCAAGCTCCACTCCAACAGTGCCCTTGGCACTCTTGTTGAATACGAGTTCAGCCGGCACTTGAGGGGTCCCCTGAAAGGCTCGATATTGCGCGCCGGGCAAGTGCCGCAAAAAAGGCCCCGCCCACGCGGATCACCTCCTCGTTGAAATCAAAGGTGGAGCTGTGGGCTGCGGGCACAACACCACTGCCCCCGGCCCCAAGGCGTATGAAGCAGCCGGGTACTTGTTCGAGGTAATAGGCGAAGTCCTCTCCGCCCATGCTGGGCTTGACGAGGTTGATGACGTTCTCCTTGCCAAACATGTCCTCTGCCATATCACGTGCAAGGGCGTAGCCAGCGGGGTGGTTCACCACCTGGGGGTAGCCCTTTATTATCTCCACGTCTATCTTAGCGTCATGCATCACGGCAAAGGCCTCGGCGGTCTTCTTTATCTTGCGCACAACAAGTTCGCGTGTCTTCTTGTCCGTGTTGCGCAGGGTGCCCTTAAGCATGGCCTCGTCCGCCACCGCGTTAAATACAGTGCCTGCGTGGAAAGCGCCTATGGATATTACCGTGGGGGTGGTGGGGTTCACGCTTCGGCTCACGATGTTCTGGAGCGCGGTCACAAAGAGGCTCCCAACAAGTATGGCGTCCACTGTCTCGTGAGGGCGCGCAGCGTGGCCCCCCTTGCCCACTATGCGTATAATGAGTTCGTCAGTGAAAGACGTGTCCACCTTCGGGCGTATGGCTATCTGGCCTATCTTGAAACGGCCCTCAATATGCCCGCCAAATATCATGTCCACACCATCGAGCGCTCCCTCTTCCACAAGCTTGAGCGCACCCGCGCCGCCTTCCTCCGCAGGCTGGAAGATGAACACGACAGAGCCCTCGGGCGGGTCTTCCTTTAACAGCTCAGCCGCCCCAAGCATGATGGCGATATGCCCGTCATGGCCGCAGGCATGCATGCAGCCCTCTAACTTGGAACTGAAGGCATGCCCTGTCTTTTCCTGTATGGGAAGCGCGTCCATGTCAGAGCGAAGGGCAACTGTTGGAGAACCATCTCCAAGGCGCGCAACCACGCCAGTACCGCCGAGGCCAGTGCGGTAGGGGATGCCGAGCGTGTCCAGATAAGCGGTGATTGCCGCGGCTGTGCGGTGCTCCATGAAAGCTGGTTCAGGGTACTGGTGTATCTTCCTGCGGAGCGCCACCAGCCGCTTGAACATAGCGTCCGCCATGAGTTTTTTGGTTTTTCCCATGAGTAAATTCTACCATAAGAAAAAATACTCAATCATCGGGGCTGGATATGCCTTATCCTTTCAAGAGATGATCTGCTGCCGGTAGATTTGTTTTCCTGTTATGAACAACAGCATTTATCTTAAGTGGGGTAGTTCCCAGCCTCGGTACGAGTCGCGACGACCCACTCCCCAGGGGGTGCTTCTTTGCTTGCCCAAAGAAGTACCCAAGAAAGTGCAGTTCTACTTTTCCTTAAGATCGCGAGCCGGATGCGCGCTCTTATTCGTATTAAACACAGTAGTACGACGAACCCGCTCTTCGAGTCTACCCTTTATCAGAAGCCATTATGCCATTCGTTCACGCAGGGGCGCGCAAAACTGCAAGGATTGAGGCACCGACACCGATGCCCAGTCAAAGTAGAACGGGGGAAGCTCAAGGAAATAAATCATTTATTAATTGGAGTTCTTTGCCTCAGCCTGCTCGTCTGCGATTCTTATTTTGCTGGGTTTATGGTCAACTGCATTTAATTTTAAATGGACAGAAGCTGGGCGCTTCCTTGCGATACTTTTCCTGAACACGATTGAGGCTGACGGCCACCAGTTTAAGAGGTGCCTGTGGCACCACCGGCACAAATCCCCTCTTATTCATGAGGGCAGAACGGGGGAAGCGCAAGGAAATATATCATTTATTAATTGGAGTTCTTTGTCTCTTTATTTAAAACCAGCTGCCTTTGGGATAGCGGCCTGTGAACACGCGAAGGAGGCCGAGCCAGAGGGTGCGGCGTGTCCAGCCGTATTTTTTAAGGCGCTTCATGTACTTCATGAGCTGGCCTCCCACCGCGTGCTGTGCGTCCTGGCTCATGGAGTTGAACCCGGCGCGTATATCAGCCTCGTGGGGGGAGCCAAATAATAATCTTGTGGCGTTCCACATGTCAGTGCAGGCTCTGGCCTCGTCCCTGATAAGCTCCCTGTATATCTTCTCAATCAGGGCAGGTTCATGGCCTTCTTTAAGCGCCTTTGCCACCGCCTCGCCAGCTATTGTCCCAGTGGATAACGCAGTTGATATCCCCTCAAGCGGGGGGTTTATGAAACCCGCTGCCTCGCCAGCAAGGACGACCCTGCCTTTGCCTAATATATAGCGGTTGGTTATGGCAGGTCCGATGAGTACCCGCCCGTCCGCGCTCTCGTCCGGCGGGGCAAGGCGCACCCCGTGGTCTTCTTCGAGGCGCTCAACCAGCACATCGTGCAGTTCGCTCACGCCCTGGCCCTCCTGCCTTAAAAGCCCCAGAACAAGCCTGTCCCCCCAGGCATGGGCCCAGGCCAGAAGCCCGAAGCGCGTATCAGGCCAGTCATGCACATATGAAGGGTCAAGCGGGTTGTCTATCACCCTGTGCAGCGTCCTGAGGGCGCGAAAGACCGGGCCGGTGTCCATCGTATCAAGGCTGGGGCCTTCTGAATAGACCAGAGAGCGCAACGTGGAGCCAGCCCCGTCAGCCCCGATGAGCGCGCGGCATTTATAAGCACTCTGGCCCTCCGGTCCCTTGGCATGCACCTCAATACCCTCGCCTGATTCAATGATGGATACAACCTCCACAGGCGCGTGCCGCTCTGCCCCGCTTGCCTCCATGAGCAGGTGTTCAAGTGCGGGGCGGTCAACCCTGCGGGCCGGGCCTTGTTTAAAGGAAGCGCTGAAAGAGTTCCCGCTTGAGGGGAAATGAAAGTTCAGGCCGGTATATGTGTCAGAGAACAGGTCTTCCGCAGCCTTGCCAAGGATAGAGGAAATACGCGCCTGCGCAAGGGGCGAGAGCACTCCGCCGCAGGGACGCCTGCCCTCTGGCCCCAGGCGCTCAAGCACAACAACATCAAGCCCTGCCGCCAGAAGCCTGCCCGCAGCTGCCGCGCCAGCCGGGCCAGCGCCTGCTATTAGTACATCACATTTACGTACCTGTGCCATGTATATTCCCTTATCTAATGCCTGAGCATATGTATAACATCATACAAGAAGGGGCCACGGTGTCTTTGATTTGCTTTAATAATATTTCGGTTTTTGCCTTTTCTTTTGAGGGGATAGTTTGCTTGCCGATCGGAGAGATTTGGTCGAATAATAATATTCGTGAGACCAGTCGAACCTTATAATCCTTATCCGACCGGGGTTGAGGTTAGGTAGATACAAAGAAGAACCTTATGAAGGTCAAGGAGTACTTTAGTACTTCGAGTGGCTTATTCTGCCGTAGATGCCTTGCCTCAGCCCCGAAGATCGTCTATTTGCTTACAGGGGTGGCATCCTCCATGCGGATGAAGACATTACGCCCGTCGAGGAGCCTCAGGGCGTACCAGCCCATGTACTCCTTTATGAACACGCCGCCGAGTTCATCAAAAGTGCCAATAGCCTTTCCTGAGGCAAAGGGGCGGTCATAGAGCTCGATGTCCGACATGATCTCGATGGACAGGGTCTTGTCCGCGCTCGTTACAGGTACTATAAGGAGATGCGGGCCTGTGTCCTCCTTGACCATCTGAGGCTCGGGTTCCGGCTCCGGCTCGGAAGGGGCGCCCGCCACCATGGGAGCGGTGGCTTCCATATCGTCCACAGGGGCCTCCATGGGAGCCTCTGGCGCAGCCTCTTTATCTGTAGCGGCATCAGCCACATCCTGAGCATCATCAGCCACATCCTGAGCATCATCAGCCACGTCCTGAGCATCATCAGCCACATCTTGCTCATCTGCTGGAGCGGACTGTAGAGTGGCCTGTGGATCGTACTGCACAATGCGTACATCCCCGGCCTTTACATAGCCGTATTCCTCTACCGAGGGGAACCAGACCATATGGAACCCGGCAAGGGTGCTTGAGTATCTGCCGCCTTCAATGGAGGAATATACCCCGACCTTCGCTGCCCCGTCCTCAGGTTCGCTGTATAGCGGCGTATCGGCTTTGACTGCAATGCTTGACCCGGGCATGCCGCTGTAAGTCGGGAGAATTATCTCTTCTGCCATGCCCTGGGGCTCTGCAATGGCACCGCCTGTCTCTGGGTCAATTCCGGGCTCAGAAACAACCATTGGCCCTGCACCGGGCTCTTTCTCAGGGGGAGCGGCAGAGTGGTCTATGATCACAACATACAGGACCTGTCCGTTTATGGTCTTCTGGCGGATGAAGGCGTTCTTGCCCTCCATGCGGAAGCTCTCAACCATTGTGGCGGCGTTCTCTAACTGTGAGTATGCGCCCACCTGCTCGTATTCCTGGGTGGACTCATCCGCATGCACAAAAGACGGTGAAACAGACACGATAGCGAAAACCAGCGCTGAGAGAAACGCGGCAGGACATATTTTGTGAAAAATCTTCGTTCTCAAGTGCAAATGATCCTCCTGCCGCCCAGATGGACGGCTTTGCATACAGTATCATGGATTTTGGTAATATGTCAATAGTTTCGCGGGGTTTTAGCACTACCCCTCATCTATTAGAAGTTCTGGAACGAGTTGCATGAACATGCCGCCAGGGGAGTGGAACAATGTAGACCATGTAAATCAGGACGTGAGAAGAACGTTATCTATCAGGCGGGTTGGTCCTATTATTATGGCCCCCGCAAGAAGGGCGCCTCCTGTGAACTCCTCAAGCTCTGCCAGTGAGTCGGGGTCAAAGCAGCCGATGTACTGCACGTCCTCTATAAGGGGCTCGGCCTTAAGCATATCCTCCATCATGCCTGTTGCCTCCTGGGGGGAAGCCTTGGCGCCCATGAGCACTTCGGCAGCTGAGGAAAGAGCCCTGTAAAGCACGGGGGCCGCACGTCTTTCTTCTGCGGAGAGATAAGCGTTTCGTGAGCTCATGGCAACGCCGTCATTTTCTCTTACAGTGGGGCACATCACCACGTCCACCGGCATATTGAGCTCTCGGGCGACCTTCCTGATAACAAGTAGCTGCTGATAGTCCTTCTGACCGAAATACGCGCGCGCGGGCCTTATTATATTGAAAAGCTTCGTGACCACTGTGGCTACGCCCCGGAAGTGCGTGGGCCGGAAAGCACCGCAGAGCCTTGCGGAAATCGGGCCCACATCCACAAAGGTGGAGGCCCCCTCACCATACATGTCAGCTGCAGAGGGCATGAAGAGGATGTCCACTCCGGCCTCTCTGAGCTTTGATATGTCCCCGTCCAGATCGCGGGGGTATTTGTCCAGGTCCTCGCCAGGGCCAAACTGCGTTGGGTTTACGAATATGCTTGCCACCGTGAGGTCGTTCTCCATGACAGAGGTGCGCACTATTGCCATGTGCCCGTCATGCAGCGCGCCCATTGTGGGCACAAGCCCCACGCTTCTGCCGCGCATGATCTGCGGGAACAGGGCCTCTCGCGCCATGTTTGGGGAACGCAGTACCTCCATGCCCGGCCCTACCCCCCGATCTCTTTCATAAGACGCTCGATGAGCTCGCCCTCAGGCACCCTTGCCACCACCTTGCCCTTTTTGAACACAAGCCCCTCGCCCTTGCCTGATGCAATGCCAAAATCAGCCTCCCTGGCCTCCCCCGGACCGTTTACAGCACAGCCCATCACTGCCACGGTCAACGGCTCCTTGATGTGCTTGAGCCTGCGCCCGGCCTCTCGCACCAGTGCGCCCATGTCCACGCAGGTGCGCCCGCACGTGGGGCAGGAGATTATGTTCACCCCATGCTCTCTGAGCCCGAGGGATTTAAGTATCTCCCAGGCCGTGCGGACCTCCACCTGGGGCTTCGCGGTCAGGGAGACCCGGACCGTGTCGCCGATGCCCCCGGCCAGCAGCATCCCAAGCCCTACAGAGCTTTTTATTATCCCCTGGAACTCAGGGCCAGCCTCGGAAATGCCTATGTGCAGGGGGTAGCGGTATTTTTTTGAAAAAAGCCTGTATGCGTCCACCGTTGCCGAAACGCTTGAAGCCTTAAGTGATACCTTTATGTTTGAGTAGCCCATGGCCTCAAGGGCCTCGATGTTCCTGGCAGCGCTCTCCACAAGGGCCTCGGGCGCGGGATGGCCGTACTTTTTAAGGAGGTCTTTTTCCAGAGAGCCCGCGTTCACGCCCACGCGCACCGGCACGCCCGTATCTTTGAGCGCGGCAACGACCTCCTTGAGCTTCCATCGCGCGCCGAGGTTGCCGGGGTTAATGCGCAAACCGTCCACGCCCTGGCGCAGGGACTCCAGCGCAAGCCGCCAGTCGAAATGGACGTCAGCTATAACGGGAATGGGCGAGCCCTTTACGATCCGCCCAAGGGCAACCGCCGCCTCCTTGTCAGGCACGGCGCAGCGCACTATCTCGCAGTCTTCCCTTGCAAGGGCGCGAATCTGCCTGAGTGTGGCGTGCACGTTGCGAGTGTCGGTCTTGGTCATGCTCTGCACTCTAATGGGTGCGCCCCCGCCCACTGGCACATTGCCCACCATTACCTGCTTTGTCTTTTTTCTCTTCTTTACCATGCTCTTTTATACCACACAAACATTACTTCCCACTCCTTTGTTTATTCTTCAGGTCGCGCCGGGTGATGGCGCGCTTTATACGGAATGATTCCACTGCCTCCTGGTGCTCCTTGAATGTTTCCGTGAAGACATGAGTGCCGTCGTTATTTGAGACAAAGAACATATACGGCACGTCCGCAGGCTCTACTGCCGCCTGTATGGATTTTATTCCCGGCGAGGCTATGGGCCCCGGAGGCAACCCCTTGATGATATATGTGTTGTAGGGATGTTTGCGCTTGAGGTCGTGGTAGCGGACTCCATAGTTGCCAATTGTCCCGGCATCCAGGCCATAGACCACCGTAGGGTCGGCCTGCATGCGCATGCCCCTTTTGAGGCGGTTGTGGTACACTGCGGATATGACCGCGCGCTCCTCGTCCACGCGCGCCTCTTTCTCTATTATGGAGGCCAGCGTGAGCACGCCTTTTTCGTCAAGGCCTACAGAGGCCGCCTTTTCCATTATCTCGGGGGTGAGCACAACGCGCGTGCGCCTGACCATCATCATAAGCACCCGCTCGGCCTGAAGGCCGCGCGCGAACCTGTAGGTGTCAGGGAAGAGGTAGCCCTCCAGCGAGGGGGCGTTTATGCCAAGCTTGCTGAGGAAGGCGGGGTCTGCCTTTAAGTCCAGGAATTCCTCCAGGGGGATAAGGGAATCCTTTGCAAGGGACGCGCCTATGCGCTTGAGGGTGTCGCCTTCAAACAGGGTCACGTCCCAGAGCTTGACCTTGCCCGCCTGCACTGTGCGGAATACATTCCAGGGGCTGACCTGTCCCATGAAAAAGTACTCTCCAGGGAGTACCCGCCTGTGCAGGCCCGAGAGTCGGCCCATGGCAATAAAGAGGTTGGGGTCTCTTACGAGGTCCTTCTCCATGAGAGTGTCCGTCACCTGGCGAAAGGTCATGCCAGGGGTGACCTCGAACTGCACGGGGTCCTCCATCACCGCAAAAGGAAGAAAAAGCTGCATGAGGACATACAGGGCCAGAAAGGCCAGGAAGGCGCCCGCTGTGAGCGCCGCGTCGCGCAGCACGGTGCTTTTATCTGTCTCTATGCCCGAGGAGTCATCCATGGAAGTATATTTTACCAAAGCACTGACACAAAGGGATAGCCATAACAGACATCCTTTTTAGCAATAATATATTGATTATTCCTCATTAAAATTGTACTGTACAACATGCACGTGTAACAATACGGAACTATGCAAAGCTGACAAAGTCTATTTATCAAAAGGAGATAACATGGCAATTCCCAAAAAAGTTGAAATCCGAATAATGGATGGGATTAAGAAATACGCTAAGATTCTTGAACAGCTTTTAAAGCATGATGTAAATGAAAGCGATACGGTATCAGCAATAACTGACATGTTGAGTGACATTTTCGGCTATGACAAATATCTAGAGGTCACCTCTGAGTATGCTATCAGAAATACCTATTGTGACCTCGCAATAAAGCAAAACGGAGAAGTTGTATACCTGATCGAATGCAAAGCCATAGGCAGCCAACTAAAAGAAGACCACCTAAGGCAAGCAGTTGAGTATTCTGCTTTGAAAGGCATTGACTGGGCAATACTTACAAATGGACAGACATGGAAAGTTTACAAGATCCATTTCACAAAGCCTCTTAAGGCGGAAGAACTCTTTACAATTGATTTCTTAAATGCCTCTCCCAAGGACAAGGAGCTTGTTGAGAGAATTTTCATGCTTACCAAAGAAGCTATAAGCAAAAGCGTAATCGAGGCATATCTTGAGCACTCTAAAGTTGTAAATAAGCATACTATCTCTGCAATTCTATTGTCAGACGATGTGTTAAATTTCATACGAAAGAAACTGCGGATCGTTTCCGGGAAGGTAAGGGTCGATACCGAAACCATTAAAGACATTATCCAAGAAGAAACTATTAAACGCGAAATTGTTGATAGTGAGGAAATGCACTTGGCAATAAAGAAAATAAACAAGGCTATCAAAAAAGAGAAAAACTCCCGCAAGAAACCAACTGTAACAAGTGAGGCTACTGATTCAACCGTAGCAACCACAAGCACTGCTCCAGAAAAACCGATTGGTGGAGTCAGCCCTGAGCCTGTGTAACTTTCCCCTTGTTGAAAGGGATAAATTGGCACACTTTTAGAAGAGGTCTTTCTTGCCTGTTCTTATTGCTTGCTCCAGAAATTTGCGTGTTTAGCAAGATTGGTTGAGTATTATCAGATGGATTATGTGGCCCCCTCGGATTTACGGAGGTCCTTTAGATTTAATTGTAGCGTGCGCCGATCTTCCCAGACGTTTATTGTGGCGGCAAATGCCGCGTCAATGGTCTTGGTGCCCTCAACAGTGTCAAGAAAGTCGCCCATGTTGAATCCGATGGCGTCCATGCTTGTGGAGTTGCTCCTGAGCCGCATCTTGAGGTGGCCCCTGCCAACAATGCGCGCGTTTAATATCTCAAGGCCCTTTGCCCCGAGCACAGGCTCCGGGTTGCCAAGACCAAAGGGCTCCAGGCGGCCCAACTCCTCCACCAGAGAGAAGCTCACATCGCCAAGCGATATTGCGGCGTCTATGGACAGGGTTTGTTCGGGCTCGCTGGACAGGGTCTGTGCCTCCAGGGCCATGGCATCTCTGAAGGCCTGAAGCTCAGGCAGGCCCACGGTCATGCCCGCGGCCTGTTTGTGGCCGCCAAAGGCCTTGAGGTGGCTGGCACAGGCGCATAGCGCTGCGTACATGTCAAAGCCCGGCACGCTGCGGGCAGAACCCTTTGCCCTGTCGCCCTTGATGCTCAGCACGATGGCTGGCCGGGCGTAACGGTCAACGAGCTTGGAGGCTACGATTCCCACAACACCCTCGTGCCAGCCCTCGCGAGCAAGCACGATAACCGGATCCACCGCAGCCTTTTCCACATCTTCCACTGCCTCCAGAAACACCTGTTCCTCGATCTTCTTGCGCTCGTTGTTGTATTCGTTGAGTTCGTGGGCAAGGGTAGCGGCCTGACCAGGGCTTGTGGCAAGCATCAGCTCCAGGGCCTTTGTTGCGTCGGCAAGCCTGCCCACCGCGTTTATGCGGGGCACGAGGGTGAACTGGAGCCTGCCTGACTTGAGCTGGGCAGGGCTGAGCCCTGCCGCGTCCATGAGCGCGGCAATACCCAGGCGATCGCGGGAGATTATCCTTTTTGTGCCCTCGCGGACTATTATCCTGTTCTCTCCCCTCAGGGGTACCGAGTCTGCAAGCGTGCCAAGCGCGGCCAGGTCGAAATAGCTGGACGAGTCAAGCAAGCCTGGCCGCCTGATATCAAGGGCCTGGGCCACGCGGAATGCCAGGCCTGCCCCGCTCAGGGCCGGGTTGTGCTCGTCCCTTGGCCAGAGCTTGGGGTTTATCACGGCCTGCGCCTCTGGCATCAAGGGCTCTGTTGCGCCTTCAGGGACATGTGGTTCGTGGTGGTCCGTGACAACCAGGGCGATGCCCTCAGCTGCTGCGGCAGAGGCTGCTTCAAAAGACGTTATCCCGCAGTCAACCGTAACAACGAGCCCTGCGCCTGCCTCTTTGGCAGCCTCCAGGCCAGCCAGGTTAAAACCATACCCGTGGTCAAAACGGTTGGGGATAAAGGAAGCCACCTGGAGCCCGTAGGCCCTGAGCGCCTCGACCATTATGGCTGTAGCGGTTATGCCGTCGCAGTCGTAATCTCCATGCACAAGGACCTTTGTGCCAGCCTCCAGAGCGCTGTCAATGGCCTCTATAACAGCCTCCATTCCCTCTAATGAGAAGGGGTCTGAAAGGTCCGAGGGGGAACACTCAAGAAAGCACTTTACGGCTTCGGGTGTTTTAATGCCGCGGTTGATGAGCACCTGGGCCAGGGCCGGGCTCACTGAGGAGGCGCTTGAGAGGTAGGAGACATACTCCGGGTTCGTCTTCTGGACAAACCACTTTTTGTGCATCAGCAATGCCCCCTATCTTTTCTTTATCGGCCTGCTTCCCCAAAGGAGCACTATCTGGCTTGCGACGAAAATAGACGAGTAGGTGCCCACCACCACCCCCAGGATGATGGCAAGCGAGAAGTCATGTATGACCTCGCCGCCGAAGAAGAACAGGGACAGGGCCGCAAGCAGCGTGGTCATGGAAACTATGATGGTGCGCGACAGCACCTCGTTGATACTGGCGTTGACGACCTTGTGTATGTGCTCGCGGTAGCGTGTGCGAAGGTTCTCGCGGATGCGGTCAAAGACCACCACCGTGTCCGTAAGCGAATAACCCGCTATCATCAAAAGCGCGCTTACCAGTATCAGGTTTATCTCGCGGCCGGTAAGGTAGAAGATCCCAAGCACGGCCAGCACGTCGTGGAAAGTGGCGGCTGTTGCGCCAATGGCAAAGCGGATCTGGAAGCGGAAGGCCACATAGAGAAGGATGCCTATTGTGGCCGCAATGACGGCAAAAAGCGCGTCCTTCCTGAGCCTCTTGCCCACCTTCGGGCCGATCTCCGTTGTGGAGTCTATTACAGGCTGCATCTCCCCGAACCTCTGCATCATGGTACTGATTATGAGTTCTGAGTCCTTGCCAAGGGCTATGTCCTTTTTCTTCACACGCACAAGGATCTTATTGATGGTGGGGAGGTCCTGGAGGTCGAACTGCTGCAGGCCCGCGTCCTCAAGGGCGCTCCTGACCTGGTCCAGGGGAACGTTGGCGTTGAACCTCACCTGCACGCTGGTGCCGCCGGCAAAATCGATCCCGAGGTTAGCATTGCCCAAGCCCACCTGCACCGCGGCAAAGAGCCCCAGCAGGGCCAGAACGCCGGAGATGGTAAAACTTATCTTGCGCATGCCCATGAAGTCTATCTTTGTACTGTGGATTATTTCGATCATATGCTGAGGTGTGTAACCTCCTTGCGGGAGTTTATGATATCAAATGCCGTCTTTGTGCCCACAAGGGCAGTAAAGAGGTTTATGGTGACGCCCAGGCTCAGGGTCACGGCGAATCCCTTAATGGGGCCGGTGCCGAACTGGAAGAGCACAAGGGCGGTTATGAGCGTGGTCACATGGGAGTCAAATATTGTCCAGAAGGCCTTCTGGTAGCCCGAGTCCACCGCGCTCCTTGGGGTCTTGCCCGCGCGGACCTCCTCGCGCATGCGCTCGAACATGAGCACGTTGGAGTCCACGGCCATGCCTATGGCAAGTATTATGCCCGCGATCCCCGGAAGGGTGAGGGTTGCGTTGAGCCAGCCCATGGCGCCCAGCAGAAGCAGTATGTTCAGCGCAAGGGCGAAGTCAGCGATAAGGCCAGCCAGTTTGTAATAGACCACCATGAAGACGATGACGAGCAAGGCGCCTATCATGCCTGCAAGCTTTCCCGCCTCAATGGAGTCTCGCCCGAGGGACGGGCCCACCGTGACGTTCTGGATCATCTTCACCGGCGCTGGAAGCGCGCCCGCCTTTAGCACTATCACAAGGTCGCGGGCCTCTTCCGTGGTGAAGGAGCCGCTTACCTGGGCGTTTCCGCCGGCTATCTTCTCGCGGATCACAGGAGCTGAGTACACGTTTCCATCAAGCACAATTGCCATGCGCTCGTTTATGTGCGCCCCTGTCTGCTGCTCAAATATCCTGGCCCCCTGGTCATTGAAGCTCAGGGAGACGTAAGGCTCGTTATAGCGTGTGTCAATGCTCACACGGGCCTCGCTCAAGAGGTCTCCGGTGAGCATCACCTCGCTCTTTAAAAGGAAGGGGACCTTGAACACTTCCTCTGTGGAAGGCTCAACGATCCTCTGGAACAGGATCACGTTGTCAGCCGATATGCGGTTGGCGAACTCCGAGAGCAGGGCCGCCTCTTCGCCGATGGCTATGCTGCGCGGGAGTTCGGCAGCCAGGGGGCTTTTGTCGTCGACCAGTAGAAACTCAAGCTGGGCTGTTTTGCCGATGATGTCTATGGCCCGCTTGGGGTCCTTTACGCCTGGAAGCTGTATGACTATCTCGTTTGAGCCCTGCTTGTGGATGTTGGGCTCTGCCACACCGAACTGGTCAATACGGTTCCTTATGGTCTCAAGTGCCTGGTCCAGGCTCGTGTCCTTGATGAAAGAAACTTCCCGCTCTGGGAGGCGGTAGCGGCCAGGGCCAGCACGCTCAAGTATCGAGAAGTCCTGGTTCACAATCGTGTCAAGGGCATCGCTTGCGGGGTCGACAACAATGTCCAGGCCCTGCACCGTGATCTCGGAGCCGATGTCGTTGTCTTTTGCCTTTACGCGGAGGTACTGGGCAAAGCGCTCCGTGGATATCTCCACCGCACGGTCCCCGTCCACCTCAAACACCAGGTGAAGCCCTCCCTGTAGGTCCAGGCCCAGGGCAATGCCCCGCTCGGGCATCAAGACCTTCCACCACGAGGGCATGGACGCGTAGAAGGGCATGTTTGGCATAAACGCCACAACAGCCAGCACGCTCGCAGCAACTATAAGTACTACCCTGCCAAGGATCTTCTTCTTCAACATACCCTCCGGCCCGGGATAGGGCAAGTGGTTCCCCGACCATCATGCCGGGGCTTCTGCGCGGATAAATCCTGTCTATTTTGCAATAAACCGGGCTATGAGAGCAAGGAGCATGGGGATGGGTACAAATAACCCCCTTATTTCATGAGGGGCCACAACGGTCAATGACCCCAGCCACGGGCTGCCGATCACGGACCAGCCACGGGCTGGATCTTACCGGCCGCGACGGCCAGGTCTCACGGAGACCTTTTATAGGTCGCAACGACCCGTAATGTTTCCTTAGCAGGATAAACAGAGGAACGCTTTAAAGATGAGAGGCTCTCGTTACATCTTCTGAACACGTCCGAGGCGGCTGCCACCAGTTAATACGAGCCCGTGGCTCGCTCCAGTTTAAAAGAAACCCGTGGCCCCATCGGCCCAGATACCCTTCATTCATAGGGGCAGAACGGGTAAGGCGCGAGGAATAGAATCATTATTATTAGATGGAATCCTTATACGTTACTTCTCCTGAACACGGTGGGGGTCGGTACGAGTCGTCGCGACCGGACGGCCTCCAGTTAAAACGAGCCCGTGGCTCCTGTGGCCCCCTTCTCTGACTTGGGCTTCCTGAGCCTCATGGTGATGATCTCACCTGTGTGGGAGCCTGCGGGCATGCGGGAATATACAGTGGAGACCACCTGCTTCAAGGGCGCGCGGATGCCCATCAGGGTCTCGGAGTGGCCCATGAAAAGATACCCCTCCGGCCTGATATGCCGGCACAGGCGATTTATGACCTCCTCCTGGGTGGGGCGGTCAAAATAGATCATCACGTTCCTGCAGAAGATAATGTCGAAATTCGTGTCAATGTCGTAGGAGGGTTCCATGAAGTTCAGCCGCTTGAAGCTGACCATGTCGCGGACCTTTTTTTTAAGGCGCACCACTGGTTTGGCGCGGTCCTTGCTCCTTAGGAAATACTTCTTCTTTATCTCCTCCGGCACTTCGCTGATGGAGCGCTCCTTATATATGGCATCCAGGGCCTTATAGAGAACAAGGGTGGAAACGTCCGTGCCCAGGATGGAAAAGGGCGGGCAATCGTTAACACGTGCGAACTCGCTCATTACGATGGACAGCGTATATGGCTCCTCTCCGGAGGAACATGCCGCGCTCCATATCTTCAGGGGCTCGCCCTTTGGCTTTCTCTTGATGAGTTTCGGCAGCACAGTGCCGGTCAGAAGGTCGTAGTGGCGGGGCTCGCGGAAGAAGTCCGTCTTGTTCGTGGTGACCACGTCAAGGAGGTGCACCACCTCGCTCTCCAGGCCCCCGGGGCTGAAGACATATTCCGCGTACTCCTCAAAGGTCTTCATTTCCAGTGCGCGGAGGCGTTTTCTGAGGCGGGCCTCGAGCATGACCTTCTTGCGATCTGGCATCTTGATGCCGAGCTCTTTGATTATAAAGGCGGACATTTTCTCGAAAAGCTCATCTGAGAGCTTCTCGGCAAATATGCCCTTGAGCTTCATCTTGCCGCGCGGTTTCTTTGCCTTTTTCGAAGGTTTTTCATCTTCTGGTACTTCATCCACAGGTCGCTCTGAGGTGGGTCGGGCGTTGGCAGCAGTATCGTTGTCATGGGCGCAGGAGTCCGTGGCCCCGGACAGCTCTTCGCCGCTTATGGCCTCGTCGTCTTGCGGGGTGTCTTCGGTCATATCGCCTCACAGAAAAAATGGGGAGAGGCAGGTTTTCACCATGGGCCTCTCCCCGAAAGAACTAGTCTTCGTCCACTGTGCTGCGGACCTCGGAAATGTAGGTCTTGCCGAACTTGACCTTGGTGTTATCGGCGATCTTGATGGTCACGGTCTTGACGCCAACCTGCTCCACCAAGCCGTAGATGCCGCCCGTGGTCACGACCTTGTCGCCCTTTCTCAGGTCTTCCTGCATCCGTGCAACTTCCTTCTGCCGCTTCTGCTGCGGCCTGATCATAAGGAAATAGAAGATACCGAAGATGATAATGAGTGGGGCGAATCCAACTATGGCTCCCAAGGGTCCACCCTCCCCTCCGGGAGGAGGGCCCAGGGCCCATGCCGGTGAGACCAGAAAATCCTGCAGTGCTTCAAACATTCCTAAATACCTCCAGATTAATGTCGAAAATCAAGTCTATATAATCTACCCGGTTTCCCATAAGGATGCAACCGCCGGGCAATCAGAAAGCCCTCTACCTGACGTATTTCTGCGCGTCTATGAAGGGCATTGCTCCGCCTGTGACTGAGGGGAGCCTGCCGTCCCACTTCTCGATAGCCCTGATCTGTGCCTCGATGCGCCTGAGCTCGATAAGGTCCTTTGAGATGTTCTGCTTCTGGAGCCTCAGGGATTCGGCCTCGGCCTGGGCACGCGCAATAGTCTGCTTGGCCTCTATCTCGATACGCACGAGGTCATTTTCCGCTTTTATGGCGAACTGCTCAGCTGTCTGCTTGGCCTCGATGGCCTTTGAGAACTCAACTGAGAACTCGAAGGCAATGATGTTGAAGTCGTCCACGATGATGTTGCTTGTGGCAAGGCGCTCCCTGAGCAGGTCCTTGATGTCCTCCCTGACGGCGGCGCGCTTGGTGATGAGGTCAGTGGCGTTGTAGCGGGCCGTAACAGCCTTCACCGCCTCCTGCACCGCCGGGTCTATGATGCGGCTCTTGTAATCGTTCCTGTACTTCTGATATACGATGTTGGCGTTTTCAGGGTCAACGTGGTAGTTAAGCGCGATGGTGGAGCGCGTGTCCTGTATGTCCGAGGACGCGGCGCGGGCGTCGGTCTCTGATTTTCTGATCGTAACGTCCATCCTTATTACCTGGTCCACCATTGGGATCACAAAATGCAGGCCCTCGCCAAGCACTTCGGGCTGGACAGCCCCAAAGCGCAGCACAACGCCGCGCTCACCGGCGTTTACTTTTACAAACGGGTTCAGCAACAGTATGCCCACAAACGCAACGAACAGGATGATAACTATCGTCATCATCGCCTTGTTGCCGCCCATCTTCTTGCTTGCCAGGTCCTTGAAAATATCGTCGCTTGCCATGAATCCTCCTTCTATATCCTTTAGATTATAGGTACCGGTTCTTCGGGTTGCCATATGATACCATGATGAGGGGGTAGCTTTTCATCAATCGGCACGCGGTGGTAGAGGAGCGGCACGTGGTGGTATAATATTTATATGCCTATTTATGAATATAAGTGCTCCTCCTGCGGATGCGACTTCGAGAAGCTGGTCTTCGGGGGCAAGACCCCTGAGTGCCCCAAATGCGACTCCGCAGAGGTCAGGAAGAAGCTCTCGGTGTTCGGGATGAGCGGAGTAGAGAGGCCCTTTGCTGGCACAAGCTCATGCTCCAAGAGCTCCTGCTCCAAGAGTTCATGCTCGTCCTGCTCGTAAACTAACCGTCTCCATAATTAAGGATGGGTTGATGCCGACCCTCCATCCAAACAATCAAGGAGTTTATTAATGAAGAAACTATCAGCAGTGTTTATCGTAATTATGCTTCTGGCGCTTGTGGCTGTGCCCATAGCCCACGCCGGTGGGGACCTCTCAGGCAAGGTGCTTGAGTTAATGGAAAGCGGCGGGTACACTTACGTCCTTATCGAGAATTCCGGGGGCGAGGTCTGGGTCGCCAGCCCTGGCGTAAAGTTGGAGGTAGGCCAGATGGTCAAGTTCCAGCCGGGCATGGCCATGCAGAACTTCACGAGCAAAACCCTGAAGCGGACCTTTGACATTATCTATTTCACCGGGGGGCTTGCGCAGTAGGAAATATCTGACTTATGTCCTGACTTATATGATGAAGCCTGACGCAGACCCGCCTTTTCGGCGGGTTTGTTTTTGGGGCCTGAGCCGGGCTCAGCCATCAGGAGATAACACATGAGACGGCCCGGCCAGCAGGCTACCGTTGTGCGATTCCCGTGATATGCAGGGCTATGTTTTTCACTGCTCCCAGTATCTTGATGTACACCGCTGAGGCTGCCGGAGTGCAAACACCAGAAATAAGCCTTTCCTCGTGGGAATGGGCGTAGTCGCTGGCTAACTTGTAGACAGCGCTGGAGGAGTTCAGTACGTTGGTTTTCGTAATGTCCGTTTCATTTGTGGAATGCTCCTTCAGGCTTACGATCAGGTCTATCAGCCGCTCAAAGATATACACTATCTCGGAGATGGCCTTGTCAGAAAACAGTATCTTTTCCACTGCTATCTTATTGATGTTTGCGGCCAGTTCCTGCACGTCCTCCTGCATATTCCCTAGGATTGAAGGCACCACGACATAGCGGGATGCAGAGGGGTCATTCTTTGATTCGGATATGATATTTTCGGTTAGTCCCGGCACCCTGGCCTGAAATCCGTCAAGAAAACATGTCACCTTTTTAAGTGGTTCCGTGTCGAACTGCTTGAAGCCCTTGCAAATGTTGTCAATACAATAAACCGTACCTGACAGCATCTCTTCGATATCTGATATATGCCTGACAATGGACATGGAAGGCTACCTCCCCTCAGAAGTATGATTGCACTCTTAGCCCATTATATTCCCATCTGATATTCAAGTCAATTTCTATTGTATTGCTCTTACGGCCGAAATCATGCTCATGGGCCACAAGAGCGGAGGCGTGAATAAACTAAAAGAATCAAAGCTTATTGTGATAAGATTTATGGCTGTTCTTCTAGGTTACAGGGGAGATTACTGCTCATTTATTTCTCAAAATATGCGGTAGAGTACCCTGCCGATACGATGGCCCAGAACCAGGGCAGGGAACATGGTAACCGGGTAGAGCAGGAGAAACAGCACCGAGGAGCCGGCGGCATAGGCGAGCTTGAGGTTTAGAAAGTTCAACAGCACACATGCCACCGAGGCAAGCGTAATGCTTCCGAACCACTGGGCCAGGCTGACTTCGAGGTCTTTTGACGTGGAGAACTTTATCAGGCTGAAGGCCGAATAGAAGGCAAAGGGGAATACGTTAAATGCAAAAAATCCCCTTGACTCGGGCTCGAACAACTCCATGAAGAACTGCTCTATGGAACTGAAAAACGGCTGGGTCCCGTAGACCTGCTCTGCTGCCACGTTTCCCACCATGGGCATGATGAGCCCAAGGGCAAACGGGGCCAGCACCACCAGGGCGGTAAGCAATATTCTCTCTTGCGCCTGCTCCAACAGTTTACCTCCCCAAGGTAATTCCAAGGTAGATTTCAATTCATTATAGCAATTATATGAACGCACCAGTCGGTACGACTCGTTGCCGAGTGCATTGCCCTTGGTGTTTCCACGGGGTGTGAAAGTCCTTGCCTTTTCAAAGATACCCCGCGGCTCTGCCTGTCGTGAGCGACTCGTGCCGACAGGGAGGTTCATTGCTTGGCCGATCCCACAGGGAAGTATGAAGATAGTGTGAATCAGGGGTCGTCGGGAAGGCAAAGCCTGGGACTGCCTTTCTATAATAAAAGTATAAAAGCAAGGAGGATCTATGGAGAATAATATGGATGGACCTAAGGTAATTGAGATCTTCTCTGACTATACATGACCGTGGTGCTATCTCAGTACCGGGCGTATTGAAAGGCTTAAAGAAGAGTTCGAGATCAAGATCAGGTGGGTGGCATTCCCTCTGCACCCGGAAGTCCCTGAGGAGGGAATGAGCATTGAGGAGCTTTTCAGGGGCACCAATTATGACATACCCGCGGGCCAGGCCAGGCTTGCGGAGGTGGCAAGGCAGGAGGGCATTCCTATAAAAGAGCAACGCACCATGACCTATAACGGCAAGCGCGCTCAGATGCTTGGGAAGTGGGCAGAGAGCCTGGGCAAGGGCGACGAGTTCCACCATGCCGCCTTCCACGCCATGTTCGTGGACACCTTGAACATTGGCAAGGACGACGTGCTCCTTGAGCTTGCCAGCTCTGTTGGGCTTGACCTTAAAGAGGCCCGGAGCGTCCTTGAGCAGGAGAGCTTTATGGAACAGGTTGACAGGGACTGGCAGTACTGCCGCGAACTCGGCGTGACCTCTATACCAACGTTCGTCAACGGCAAAAAAGGCATCTCGGGCGCTCAGCCCTATGAGGCGCTGAAACAGCTCGTGGAAGAGTCGGACAAGGGGTCTAGTCCTTTTGGTATGCTACGCTCCGGATAGGGCCTCGCCTGCGGCGTGGGCCGAGGCCCATGCCCAGTGCAGGTTGTACCCACCAAGCTCTCCTGTAACATCAAGCACCTCGCCAGTGATATAAAGCCCAGGCGTGATCAGGGACTCCATGGTCTTTGACGAAATGCGCCGGGTGTCCACGCCTCCTACGGTGACCTCGGCCTGCGCGAAACCCTCCGTACCCTGGGGGCGAAGCTCCATGGAGTTAAGCGTCCGGGCAATCTGGCAAAGGGTTTTGCCGGAATAGCTGTTCATGGGGGCCGAGCCTCCCAAGTGCTCTGCCAGCCGGTCAGCCAGACGTTTAGCCAGACGTTTAGGCAAATGCTCTGCAAGGAGGTTCTTAAGCTCCGTGCGCCTGCTTTGGTTCTCGGTAAGCCAAAGAAGCGCGTCCACATCCGGGAGGAAGTTTAATTTCATATGCCCACCATCCTGCCAGAGGGATGACGCCTGCAACACGGCAGGGCCGCTCAGGCCCCTGTGTGTTACCAGCACCTCGTCCGCGTAGGAGCGGCGGCCTGTTTTACCATCAACCATGCCCTCGACCATGACCTCCCCTGTAAAGGAAATGCCGCTTAGTCCCTTGAAGGGATTATTACTGCCAAGCACCATAGGCACGAGGCCGGAGCGAAGTGGAGTTACCTCGTGGCCGAACTGCCGGGCAAGCTGATAGCCCAGTCCGGTAGCCCCTATGCCCTTCCATGACTTGCCACCCATGGCTATCACGAGCCGCTTGCAGGCAAATGCGCCCTTTGATGTGGTCACTGTAAAGACATCCGCATCATGGCTGACGCTTAGAATTTCAGCTTTGAGAACAATATTTACGCCCGACTTCTGGCAATCTCTGACTAAAGCGTCCGCAACCTGGAGAGCGCTCTTTTTAAGGAACACCCTGCCGTGCTGGCGCACTTCGTGTCTGATCTTATGGGCATCCAGAAACTCTAGCGCGTCCCCGGGTGTAAAGCGCGCCAGGGCCGAGCGCGCAAATCGCGGGTTCTGGCTTATGTAGTGCGAGGCGTCGGCGTTGAGGTTCGTGTAATTGCACCTGCCGCCGCCAGAGACCAGCACCTTGCGCGCGGCCCTGGGGCCATGGTCAAGCACAGTGATTTTCTGAGAACTGCCAGAGGGGGGCTGACCACTGCCAGCGGCGAGGCTCGCGCACATAAGCCCCGAGGCCCCTGCGCCCAGTATCAAGACATCTACTTTTTCCACATTCGCTGCCATGGGGTGATTATATCAAGCAAGAGACCTTTGCTGTGCAGGTGGGCAAGAGCTTGGGGTGCTCACAAAATGATAATATTGACTTTCAAAGTAGATGGTTACTACAATTGTTTGTTGGCTGTGACTATTGGGGTTTCAGAGGGAGAAATCAAAACATGTTGATAAATATGGGAGAGAATTGGGAAATGTCCCTAATTATTAGCTTCAGGTGATTTACAGATGAATGACCAAGCCCTGCACATCCTGCGCACTGTCTTTGGCTTTGAGACCTTCCGGCCCCACCAGCGGGAGGTAATTGAGCACCTCATGTCGGGCGGCGATGCGCTTGTGCTTATGCCTACCGGGGGCGGGAAATCGCTCTGTTACCAGATACCCGCCATCCTGCGCCAGGGGACGGGCATCGTTATCTCGCCCCTCATAGCCCTCATGCAGGACCAGGTGAACGCACTCTTGCTTTCCGGCGTGCGGGCCGCCTTTCTTAACTCCACCCAGTCCGCGCAAGAAGGCCAGCGCGTACAGGACCAACTGCTTGCCGGGGAACTGGACCTCCTTTACGTAGCGCCCGAGCGGCTGATGATGCCGCATTTCCTCGATCTGCTTGGTCGGGCCAGCCCAGCCCTTTTTGCCATCGACGAGGCCCACTGTGTCTCCCAGTGGGGCCATGACTTCCGCCGGGAGTACTTGCAGCTCTCCATACTCCATGAGCGCTTTCCCCATATATCGCGCATCGCGCTTACCGCTACCGCTGATGAGTCCACGCGCAAAGAAATAATTATGCGTCTGGGGCTGGAGGATGCGAAAATCGTCGTAAGCGGCTTTGACAGGCCGAACATCCGTTACCGCATTATCCAGAAACAGAAACCCCGCGACCAATTGCTGCGGTTTATCAAAGAGGAGCACGAGGGCGACGCAGGCATCGTCTATTGCATGTCCAGGAAAAAGGTCGAGTCAACTGCCGAATGGCTAAGGGAAAATGGTTTTAGTAAGGCCCTCCCCTACCACGCGGGCCTGTCCGCGAAAATTCGCAACCTCCATCAAGGGCGATTCTTAAACGAGGAGGGCGTCATCATCGTGGCCACCATCGCCTTCGGCCTTGGCATCGACAAGCCGGACGTGCGCTTTGTCGCCCACATGGACCTGCCTAAAAGTATAGAGGCATATTATCAGGAAACAGGCCGCGCAGGGCGCGACGGCCAGCCCGCAAACGCATGGATGGCCTATGGCATGCAGGACTTCGTAATGCAGAGGCTGATGATCGAAGGCTCTGAGGCCAACGAGACCAGAAAGCGCGTTGAGCGCCAGAAGCTCGACTCGCTGGTTGCCCTTTGCGAGGTAAGCACCTGTCGTCGCCAGGCTTTGCTGGATTATCTTGGCCAGCAATATCCCGATCCCTGCGGCAACTGTGACACATGTCTGGAGCCGCCTCAGATGTGGGACGGCACGATCGTGGCACAGAAAGCCCTCTCCTGCGTCTCCCGCACAGGACAAAGGTTCGGGGCCGCCTACGTAACCGATGTCCTGCTTGGAAAAGATTCAGACCGCATTGTTCAATTTGGCCACGACAAACTCAGTACCTTTGGCATTGGAAATGAATTGAACGCAAACGAGTGGCGTTCGGTATTCAGACAGCTTATGGCAAAAAACCTGCTTAGCACGGACGAGGAGGGCCACGGCTCCCTGCTCCTGACAGAGGGCTCATGGGCCGTGATGAAAGGTGAGATGACACTAAGCCTCAGAAAAGACACGCGGCAGGAGAAGACAAAACAGAAGAAAGGACGCTCCGCACGCCGAACGGTTCATTTTGCCGATGAGGGCGACAAAATGCTCTGGGAGGCGCTCAGGGAACGCCGGGCCGAGTTAGCCAAAGAGCTTGGCGTGCCGCCCTTTGTTATTTTCCACGATACGACCTTCGTGGAGATGGTGGAACGCCGCCCCCAAGACCTTGTGGGAATACGCCTTATTACAGGTGTCGGCGAAAAAAAGCTTGAGAGCTACGGAGAGGACTTCCTGAAAATCATCCTTGAGCACAGCGAAGTGTAGTATTAGGGACGGTTGTTCTAAATCGGTTCGACAATCTCTTCTCGCATTTTAAAACCAACTAAAGTTCAAGAAATAGTCTTTCCGTTAGCTGAAGAATTTTTGCATTCCACATTGAGGGGGAATTGATATGCTTCTTTCTGAATTTCTCAGTTTGTATGTTCCCGGGGTTTACTGACTTCTACATATAGTCCGCAGTTTGAGTAAGGCTGTAATTCTTTAAAAAGTGAATTATCTTAATATAATTTCAACTTGTTCATATCTTTATTACACTTGACCTCTCAAGCATTGTCAAGGGTTAAATTGACCAATTACCGTCACACAGTAATTTGAGCATTGACTTTCTGTTTATGTCTAGCTATAATGAAGTATATGAACGTTCTTTTTAAAGACGACATGCTCAAACAATTAGAGGCTGACTCCAGCTTTGACGGTGGTTTTCAGTCGGCAGTCGTAAAGAAATACAGGAAGTGTATACAGTATATCTGGGCAGCTAAAGACGAAAGAGACTTTTATGCTATGAAGTCATTGAATTTTGAGAAACTAAGCGGAAAAAGAAAAGGGCAATACTCCATGCGGTTAAACCTTCAATGGAGGTTGATATTAGAAATACGGGGGGATAGTCCTAATAAGGATATTGTGATAATTGGCATTGAGGATTATCACTAGAAAAGGAGAAAATATGGAACAGAGAAAGATAGCAGAGCTTTCCCACCCTGGTGAATTCATTAAGGATGAACTAGAAGCAAGGGATTGGACTCAGGTAGAGCTATCTGAAATACTTGGGCGTGATAAACGGCTAGTAAATGAGCTTGTTTTGGGCAAAAGAGCTATTACTCCTGAAACCGCGAAAGCTTTGGCTGAGGCCTTTGGAACAAGCGCGGAACTTTGGATGAATCTTGAAAGTGCTTATCAGTTAGGACGCTCTAAAGCCGTAGACAATGTGATTTCTCGTCGCTCAACACTTTATCAGTTAGCTCCAATAAAGGAGATGGTTAAAAGACACTGGATAGAATGGTCAGATGATATAGACATTCTTGAAACAAGTGTGATGAGCTATTTTAAAGCATCTACTTTAAATAAGCCTTTTACTCTTGAGCATGTGTCAAGAAAATCCACAAAAGAGACAAATCCATCTCATATAGCTTGGGTAAATAGGGCAAAACAGTTAGCTCAAGCAGTATCTGTTAAGAAGTATTCCGAGAAGAGCTTTGCTGAGTGCCTAAAGAAACTAAAGGCATTAACTCATAGCGTTAATGAAGCAAGGCACGTCCCGAGAATATTGGCTGATGCTGGCATTAGATTAGTTATAATCGAACACCTTCCAAAAACAAAAATAGATGGTGCTACTTTATGGCTTGATGATAAATCGCCTGTTATTGCGCTTTCCTTGCGATATGACAGAATAGATAATTTTTGGCATACCCTAATGCATGAATTGCGTCACGTTAAGAACAAAGACGGACTCGATAATCCAATCATAGATGTTGATATTATGGGAAATAAAGAGGATAAATCCGATTATGAAAAACGTATAGATTTATGGGCAGCCAATACCCTAATAGACAAAGATGAATTAAATGATTTTATCATTCGGGTAGGGCCACTTTATGGAACGAATAAAATACTTAATTTTGCAAAAAGGATAAAAGTACATCCTGGTATTGTTGTTGGTCAACTTCACAATAAGGAGGAAATACATTGGTCAAAGCAACGTAGAATGTTGGAAAAAATAAGAGACCTGATAACAAAAGCTGCATTAACAGATGGGTGGGGAGAAGGCTCTCCACCAGTTTAGGAGGTTATTGGAAATGGCAACCTATAGAAAACAGCTACAAAATATTGTGAGCGAATATCTTCGCGCCAAACAGCCTTGGCCCGCAACAACACACGAAATGGCAGCATGGGCGGTTCGTCAAAAGCTATGGCAACCTCAGCATTCAGCTATGATTGACCAGTGTGCTAATCAGTTGGGTCGAGCAATGAGAGAAGAACATTTTACAGACCCTCAGGGCCGTGCCGTAAGGGCAAAACATGTAGCGAGAAAAGAGCGCAATGGGAAACAGGTTGCACTATGGGCTGACATAAGAAGTACTGATCGTAAGCATATGCAGATTGCTTTTCAGCAGAGACGACAGCAGGTTGTTGGTGATTGTAAACAGTTGAAAACTGACATGGATAGCTATAATCAGAATTTCAATACTGGCGCTCCTATACAGCTATCTTTTGACTTTACATTAGATTTAGAGGAGATAGAAGAAGCCGCAGCCTAATCAACACTATCTTTTTTCCATCTGGCTTGTGCGGCTTTCTATGAGTAGTCCGCAGCCTGAATATTGCTAGTAATGTGTTGACTGCAACCGCAAATGATTTTTATTTACATTTCTTATTAACCAAAGCTAATAAAAAACGGTCGTGGCGAGTCGTGACGACTTGTCGCAAAGCTCCAACTTTCCTTAGAGGGAGAATCTTTTGTCTTTTGGGTAGTTACGAGCCAATTATTAACTATGGCTTGTGACACATTTTGACTGACACGTGTCATATGGACAATGTCAGTCAAAATGTGGTATACAACTTACAGCATTTAACAAATAACAACTTTTCTAATATGAATTAGAAATATTGTTCTTGATAAGAACAATATGGTATAAATAGGTATACGGAAAGTAACTAGCGATGGAGGGTGTAAAGGCTATGAGTTCTATAGCATATGATGAGCTGAAGGAGCAGATAGACATAGAGTTTAAGAAGTTTGACTATTTGACTGCTAAGGCTTCATATCAAATTTCACATATAATGCTTGCATACTACACACTAAGATTATGGATTTTAAGCAGGGTTTTGCTTAAAAAGATTAGTAGTATGGACAAATGTGCGAATGAAAGAGACCTATGTGATGCTGAATGCATATTAAGCAATAAAAATTCATTAGAGGAGTTGAATTCTTCACTTAAAATGCTTATTTATAAAGGAGAGCAGAAAAATATTAAATCATTTACGTTTAAGGTATTGAAAGATATTTGTACAGACTATGAGGATAAAATAGAAAACTATGAACTTGCTACCGATGCCGAAGCTAGAGAACTTTTTACTAAACTAGAAGAGAAAGCGAAGCAAGGAGCATTCAATTAATCTCTATCGTTCTGATCCATTCAATAAACAATTCGAAGAAGTGATTGGCAGTAAATTTCCTAATTCCAAAAATGATGTTGAAGACAGGATAGAAGATTTGAAGCGTATGCATTTGCAAGGTGATCGCACACCTGGTTATGGAGAACTTCATATAAGAAAAGTACGTGTAGGACTAAAAGCTTATAAAATCAGTAAAAGAGATGGGCTCCGTATAATATTTATGGTACTTGAGGAACAAAATCTTATTATCATGGTTGCTCTTTATTATAAAGGAGACAACAATAATGAAAAGAAAAATATAAAGAGAGTAAAAGAGAACTTAAAAGAAATTCTTGAGGGAATTTAATTAATGACACATTCCAATTAATTTATGAACCAAAGTTAATAAAAAACGGTCGTGGCAGGTAGGCACAAAAAAACCTGACTGAATGCCAGGTTTTTATTGCGACCTGATACCTATCGTGGGGTGACCCACGAAAGCACACCATACGGTGACAGTTCGGATATCAGGTCTTTGTACTTAAATTATCCCTAATAATGCGTGCTTGTGTCAAGAGATTTCTTGATCGCTGGTTGACAGGGTATCCTTAATAACTTTAATTAACAAAACCCAACTATAGTGCCGGAAACAGTATATTTTAGAAATAAGATTTAAATTAATTACTAACTAAAGTTAAGATTTTCCGGTCTTTTCCATAAAGGGAAATCCTTTGTTGATATGGTCTTAGAGGCCATATATTAACTATGGCTACTGACACATTTTACCTGACACGTGTCATATGGACAATGTCAGTATAGACGTGGTAATGTTTGCCCATATGACAGGCAAACATTACCATAAGATGGACTTTGGGACGGAATATACCTACTGGATTCCCATCTCCACGGGAATGACGACAAGGGCAAAATGAGAATGCAAACCTCGAACAACCTCGAACACGCCACGGAGCGTTTTATATCAGGAAATCAACGGGTTACAACGATTTGGAGGCAAAACCTCGAACACATAAAAGAAAAGGGGCGCGACACCCATCAGTGGCGCCTCTTAAACTACCTCAAACAGGCAAACTCGCATGCCATATAGCAGGACGGTTATAATAAACAGGAATGATTCCGGCTCTTATGGCATTATGGCCTCATGGGTCTCGGAGAAAGGAAGAACATCAACTGAAACATAAACAGAACAAGGGAAAAGTATATTTAGTCGGCGCAGGCCCGGGAGACATCGGCCTGCTGACCGTGAAGGGCCGCAGATGCCTTGAGCAGGCCGACGTGGTGGTCTATGACTTCCACTTAAACGCCCAGGTACTAAACTACATAAACCAGGAAGCCGAGTTCATTTACGCCGGAAAACGCGGCGGCCACCACACCATGACCCAGGATGAGATAAACGATATTATCGTGGCCAAAGCAAAAGAAGGAAAGAACGTCTGCCGCTTAAAGGGCGGAGACCCCTTTATATTTGGCCGAGGCGGCGAGGAGGCAGAGCGCCTGCACGATGAGGGCATAGAGTTCGAGGTGGTGCCGGGCATAAGCTCCGCCATCGCAGCCCCTGCATACGCGGGCATCCCGCTTACGCACAGGAAGTACTCATCCACCTTCGCGGTGATACCTGGATATGAGGACACCACCAAGGAATCCTCTGCAATAGACTGGGCCAAACTCGCCACAGGCGTGGGCACGCTCGTGTTCCTGATGGCCATCAAGAACCTGCCACAGCTTACCGAGAAGCTCATCAAGCACGGCAGGAGCGCGGACACCCCTGTGGCCGTAGTGCGCTGGGGCACGAGGTCTGACCAGGTGACGCTTGTGAGCACGCTTGGCAAGGTGGCACAAGACGTGCGCGCCAATGACATCCGCCCCCCTGCCGTGATGGTGGTGGGCGATGTTGTGAAGCTCCGCGACAAGCTGTCGTGGTATGAGAAGAAGCCGCTGTTTGGGGTGCGCGTGCTCGTGACCCGCGAGAGCATCGCGGGGTTAGAGGAACTCGACGAGCTTGGGGCAGAGCTCTTTGCGTTTCCCACCATCAAGGTGGTGGACCCCGAGGACTTCGGCCCTCTTGACAGGGCCATAAATGCCATAGTCGACGGCACTGTTGTGCCCGACTGGCTCGTGCTTACAAGCGGCAACGCGGTGGAGAGGTTCTTCGGCAGGCATTTTAAGCTCGGCCATGACATCCGCGACTTGCATGGCATAAAGGTCTGCGCGGTGGGCATAAAAACTGCGGCAAAGATAGAGGCCAGGGGCGTGCGCGTGGACATCATCCCGGAGAAGTTCCACGCCGAGAGCCTGGCCGAGGCCATCTCGAAAGAACACGGCGGCACTCTTGAGGGAGTGCGCTTTCTGATGCCCCGCGCTGAGAAGGGCCGCGAGGTCTTCCCGGAGGCCGTGAGGCGGATGGGTGGGGAGATTGTGGTGCCGGTTGCCTACCGCGCCGCGCGACCCAAGCAGAGGCCCAGGCGCCTGATGCGCTTTTTGCAGCAGGGCAGGATCACTGTTGCAACGTTCACAAGCGGGGCTTCTTTTACGAACTTCATGGATATGGTGGATGGCGCGTGCGACCTTCTGAGTGACGTGGCCATAGCAGTGATGGGCCCTGTGACAAAGAAGGCCGTGGAGGAGGCCGGGCTTACCGTGGACATCATGCCCGAGCGCGCAACCATGGAGGCACTGGCGGATGAGATAATCAGGTGGTCCCATGAGGGAAGAAAATCCAAGCCAAAACGCTGCATAACAGAGGAACCCTGATAAGCATGCGCTTGATGTCTTTGGCAACCATCAAGGCGCTGGTCCTAGCAGCAGGTGCTATTGCCCTCTTCTTGCCCGGCACAACTGCATATGCCGGTGAAGGGATGATTCTGAGGGACACCGGCAAGTGGAAGGTCTACCGGACCCCTGAGGGGAAGACCATCCGAAAGTACGCCCGGCCCCCTGAGCCTACATCCACAACAGCGCCGGCATTATCAATAGGCGCGGCTACAATTGCCGCACCTGTCGCCTTGAGCACCGGGCAGGCTGATCCAGACCCTGCGGACAAGGACCACGTGGCGCTGGGGGCGTTTTATAACCCGGTGGCGGAGACCGTCATCCCGGTTGTTGCCATCAGCCCTTTCGGGACTTACCACATTGCAGGCGGATATATAAAGGTGGACGAGACAGAGACCGCCATGGCCATGCTCTTTGCCATGAGGGATATTGTTCCCGACAGGTTCGGGGTATATGCAGGGCTCAGTTACCTGTATATGAAGGAAACGGTGACCCCCGATTGCGCTGAGATAGAGGCCACAGGAGAGGGAGGCACTGTCTTTGGCGGCCTGAGCGTGAGGGTCATAGACCGGCTGTACCTGATGGCCGGCATGAGTGCAGGGAATATGAGACTGACCGGCAACTCCGACAGCTGCGGGGACTATGAGGAGTACTTCAGGGACCGGCACGCGATCTCCGGCAACGCTGGGCTCATCTACTATATCTGGTGAAGGCATAATCGCATGTTCACGATCAAACTTTATACAAAACCCGGCTGCTGGCTCTGCGACACGGCAGATGAGATGCTTCGCGGGCTGGCCCTGCGGTATTCACTTGAGGTGGAACGCGTGGACATTACCACTGACGACGAGATCTATGACCTCTACCGCTTTGACATCCCCGTAATAGAGTTCCCGGACGGCGCGACCATCTATGGCAGGATAAAAAAGAAAGTTTTACTTGCCAAGCTCGATAGCCTCACAGGGTCTTCAGGGAAACGGAGCTGATGCCCTTGAGGGCCATGAACCCGTTCACCACCTCCCTCAGAGGAGGCCTGCCAGCCCTTCGGCCCCTGAAGGCCACCCGGATGACGATCACGCACTGGCCTGAGCTGTCGGAGTCGTAGTCCATGCCAAGCACCCTGCCCCTGTGCTTGTCCAGCAGGGCATAGATGTCCTCGTCAGCCACCTCGCATCTGGTCGTAATGCGAAGCATCTTGATCACATCATGGGGCGTGTGGCGCTCAACCACCCGGAGCACCTGGAGCGAAAAGACTGTGATGACAAGGACCAGAACGCTTTCCGCGTACATGCCCACGCCCGTGGCCAGTCCGATGGCGGATGTTATCCAGAGGCTTGCGGCAGTGGTCAGCCCCTGCACGCTTGCGCCAAGCTTGATGATGACGCCCGCCCCAAGGAAACCCATGCCCGTGATGGCTCCGGCCGCGATGCGTCCCGGGTCTACGCGCACATAGGTGGCGTCCTGCGGGCTCAGCAAGTGGTAGTAGGCCGAGACCTCCATAAGGAGCACCGAGGCCGTGCATACGAGGATGTGGGTGCGAAACCCGGCGGGCCTGCCGTGCATCTGCCGCTCCACGCCCACGAGGCCGCCGAACACGGCCCCCAGCGCAAGGCGTAATAAAAGTTCTTCCGTGCTGATCATCTTACTCCGGAATAAGGCGGACGAATTTCCTCTTGCCCACCTGGACAGTGGTGGATGAATCACTAACAGTCATATCAACGTCCTCAACCTTAGCGCCTTCAACCTTGACGCCACTTTGCTTGATCATTCTCCTGCCCTCACCTGTGCTGCTTATCACACCAGCATCCTTGAGGATGTTTACAAGCTTTTTCCCCTCAACATATTCGAAGCGATATTCAGGGATATCGTCCGGTAGTTCTTTCTTCTTAAAGACCTGCTCAAAGTGCTCCCTTGCGCGCGCGGCGGAGCCCTTGTCCCAGTAGCGCTCCACGAGCTCGGCCGCCAAGTCCTCCTTGACCTTCTTCGGGTGGAAGGCCCCAGAGGCCAGGCCCTTCTTCAGAGCGTCAAGCTCCTCCAGTGTTATGTGGCTCAACAGCTCATAGTACCTGATCATCAGCGAGTCAGTGATGCTCATTACCTTCCCGAATATCTCTTCTGCGGGCTCGCTGATGCCTATGTAGTTGCCAAGGCTCTTGCTCATCTTCTTGACCCCGTCCAGTCCCTCTAACAGAGGCATGGTAAGCACCACCTGCGGCTCCTGCCCGTACTCGCGCTGCATCTCGCGGCCCATCAGCAGGTTGAACTTCTGGTCCGTGCCCCCAAGCTCCACGTCGGCCTTCAGAGCCACCGAGTCATAGCCCTGCACCAGCGGATACAGGAACTCGTGGATGGATATCGGGGTCTGCGATTGGTAGCGCTTTTTAAAGTCATCGCGCTCCAGCATGCGCGCCACGGTATGGCGGCTTGCGAGCTTTATCATGTCTGCGGCACCCATCTTGCCCATCCACTCGGAGTTAAAGACCACCGTTGTCTTCTTCTCATCAAGGATCTTGAAGACCTGCTCCTTATATGTAGCCGCGTTTGCCTGCACCTGGTCCTCTGTAAGCGCCGGGCGGGTCTCGTTCTTGCCCGAGGGGTCGCCGATCATGCCCGTGAAGTCTCCAACGAGGAATATGACCTCGTGCCCAAGTTCCTGGAACTGGCGCATCTTCTCTATCAGCACAGTGTGGCCCACGTGGATGTCCGGGGCCGTGGGATCGAACCCGGCCTTTATGCGCAGGGGTTTCTGCTCCCGGGCGGCCCGCTCAAGCTTCTTAAGGAGGTCTGCCTCAGAGATGACCTCATCGGTGCCGCGCTTGATTATGTCTATCTGTTCCTGTGGGCTCAGCATGATAGGTAATGATATATCCTTGCATGGGGGCGCGTCAAACGCTTAGAGGCGCTTCTGATGGCCTGCGACATATAGCACTCTATCTTCATACCTCTAGTTTACCCTTTTCTCTTATGTGTTCGAGGTTTGGGGCCTGAATCGCTGTAAGCGGTTGATTTCCTGATATAAAACGCTCTGTGGCGTGTTCGAGGTTGTTCGAGGTTTGGTTTCTCATTTTGCCCTTGTCATCATTCCTAAAAAGGCCTTGGTCGCGACGACTCAAAGCATCCTTTGTTGTCATTCCCGCGCAGGTGGGAATCCAGAAGGTACATCCCTTTGTCGTCATTCCCGCGCAGGCGGGAATCCAGTAATGGCATCCGGGTTCAAAGGTCGTTTTATGGTAATGTTTGCCTGTCATATGGGCAAACATTACCACGTTTATACTGACATTGTCCATATGACACGTGTCAGGTAAAATGTGTCACAAACTGAAGTTTATAATTCGCTTGTAACCTGTTGTTAGGTAGGCTTTTTCTCTTGCGCGGAAGGGCGTTTTTTATTAGCTATGGTTAATATATTAATCATAAAAAAGAGGCGCTTTTAGCGCCTCTTTAGGGAACAAATATTAGTACTATTTTACCATTTAACTTTTTCAGCTTTAGACAATATACTTTTTATTGCCTTAGCCTCCCGATAAGCATCTCTTTTTTCCATAGCTTTACTGATGCTTGAAATATTCCTAGACTGTGCACCTCTAGCTGAACAAACCATTTTCGAGTTGCTCGATTCAAATAATGGATAATCCCTTACCTTCTTTCCACTCATAGCCCACCCCTTGTTTACAGTCACTGCCTAACCAAATTATAACCTGTATTTAAGAAAAAAAGAAATCTATTTCTACCTAAAGGACAATTTTTAACCACTTTCACTCTAGACTTTTGATCATTAATCGATAAGACCTAAATCCTTTTTTACATGTTCAACAACTTTGACTTCAACTGTAAGCCAAGTATCTAAATACTCTGGATGTGATGGTACAGCATTTTCACGTTCAAATTCTACTCCCTTCCCATCTTTTTTGCCTTCAACTTTACGCTTAAAGAAATGAATATATTGCCTTGGAGCAACACCTTCAAAATGAGAAAACGTAACCTTATCATGATCTTTTTCAGGATTCTCTGGTTCTAATATTATTGAATCCTTATGTAAGTAAAGTGCTCTGCTTTTTTCATAAGGTTCAATAAAATATACCTTCTTTATCCCTGCTGCTACGATATGTCTAGCACAATTATGGCATGGGAAGGTCGTGCAGTATAATATTCCATTTTTTGTAGAAACACCATTTCTAGCACATGCGATAATAGCCTCCATTTCAGCATGGACAGACCTAGAATATTCTGTTATATCAATAATCTTTGTCCGTTGCATTATTTCCATTGTTGCTTTATCGGCAGCCTCCCCTTTCACACCTATAACTTTAGCTAATGTTCTTTTAATTTGCTTCTCCTTATTTAGAATTTCATGAGCATTTTCGCACTTGCGATCTGGGTGATCAATACATCTTGCCGAATTACCTTCATCCTCGTGAGAATATAGTCCGCCACCCTTCTTTGGGGCATCATTGTGACCTGTTGCAGCAATTTCTTCCTCACTATTTAATATTGCAGCCCCAATTTGCCTTGAAATGCAGCCTGAGCGCAGTGCAGCGGAATGTGCTATATACATTGCATATTCATGAATCGTTGGAGTAATAAATGGAGCACCAAGTAGCAAATTAATAAATCTCTCGATTTTTGGATTTACTCTTTCCGGGTGCGGCCTGTTGTTATTTATAAAAATGTCTGCATATTGTAAAGTTTCATTTAATTGTTGCCCATGAAACTTTCCTTCTCTCTTGTCCCGCTCTTTTATATCTTCTGCTACTTTGGGACTTATACCTTTGCTTACAAGATTGTCTTTCCTCAATTCACCAGAGCGGAAGACACCAAAAAGATAAAACATGTTTCGATAAACAGCCCTCAAGAATGCGACTTCCCCGGGATTTTTTAGTGAATTTACAAGGTATACGATCTTGGACGATTCTTCTCTTTTCCCTTTTTTCTCCTTCTCTTGCTGTAAAATCACTCTAGAAGTTGTTATCTTTGTAACAATAAGTTTCCCAAGTATATCAGACCCAAATGTTTCCCTCATTTTATTTCCGGCATCTTGTAATATGGAATACCTTTTCTCATTATCTTCTAAATCCTCATCATTGATTTCAAATCCTGCTTTCCCACAATATTGTTTTATTAATTCACTTACCTTAATATCTATAACTCTATATCCGAATTTCTCTTCAAATACTTTTTTTGCCGCTTTCTGTATTACATTAATTTCACTTCCAATTGGCCCACAAAATGCAATAATAATCTCTCTTGTTTGCCTCCCGCGTAAAATTGCAGCAAAGTCATCTCTTTTTTTCTCAACACTACCTTTACCAATTAATCTAGCCTGTTCAGACATAGTCCCTCCAAATCTCAATCATCTACTTCGTTTTTTTTCGTTTAGTCCCACTTAAATTAGAAACAACAACATTCATCTTTTTATTTATTGCGAGATCAACTGCCATCTCTATGTCCTTTTGAGGCACTTTAAGTAGCTTGCTTTTGTTACTCTGTGTAGATAAACGACTCAATGCTTTATTTATGCTCTGTTTGTTACCACCACGCTCAACCTCGATTGCGGTATTACCTCTTATTGAATCCAATTTTCTCCCGCCACTAATTGGCACCTCTTTCCTTGCGCCTGTTTTTCCTTTTTTGTGCGATCTGCTTTCTGCCATATTGAACCTCCCTAATTATTTAAGTGAACACCCTACCTATTCCCCCGCCAACACCCCTATCCTATCCCCTGCAACCCTAAATAATCAAGATAATTCTCCCCCACACCCGCACAAAATGATTTTCTCCTTGCGCCTCACCCGCTCCGCCCTTGGGCCTTGCCGCAGTGCTTGCGCTCGCACTTGCCTGCAAACTCCGCTGCAAATAATTTCCTTTACTCCTGCAGAGAAATGGTTTAGTCTGTATAGGGCTTAAAAAAGGGAGGACAGGAAACTTTGCTCAGAGACAGGAAAAGAGGGGCTGGCCGACGCGGTTCCACGAACCGCAGAAGCGGCCTTGAGCGAAGGCTCATCAGGGAGCGCCGCTGGCGGAAGGACCGCCGCGCAATGGATGCCCCCGTGAGGTCCGAGCGCAGGATAGGGTATGACCGCAGGCTTGGGGTCAAACGCCGCACAGGGCTTCAGCGGCGCATAATACGAAGGCGCGGCGGCCTTTTCTAATTCTTCACCGAATGACCCAAAAAGCTCTCTGGCAGCATGGCGCACTTTGGGCTTTATATGTTTAGCACAGATACGCACGCATCTCTCGCTGGAGAGAGCCGGTGCAACCCCACAGCCGGAACCAATAGCCTCTTTACTTCCCCCCTTAAACAGGATACGATTTAGTAGAAGATGTACAGGAGGCCTCGAATTCTCGTGCACTGGATAAAATGGAAGGGCCATGAGCGGCGTCAGCGTATTGAGCGCAGGCTTGGCATGGACCGTAGATTTATCAGAGACCGCCGCATTGCGGTTGAATGCCACTCAAGCCTCCTGGCAGTGGATGCGGCCACACGGATGGGTTATGAGCGCAGGGTCATGCTCAGTAAACGAAATAACACTGAGCGGCGCTGCTGTAACAGGCGCGGGGGCCTCTTATCGCTGCTTGCCCAGATACGGATCAACGCCACATTGAGGGATCATCACATCCGGCGTTGTCCCTAAACAGCAGCTTCTGCCTGAGGGCCTGCTCATAAACGCTCCCGGCACACGAGATGAGCCTTGCGCCCCAGAGCTCCCTCGCTTCTCTGTCCAGAGACTCGGGCACCTGATCTTTTATGTAGTCCAGACAGACGCCCACCGAGGTTGAGGCCACCTGCGTGCACTCATGCACGGATGCCTCAAAGCACTGCATGAAGAACATCTCCTCGCGGCAGAAGTACCCCACCACCTCAAACGGGAAGCTCTTAAGCCACTGCTCCCGGCTCTGCTCCCGGTCCTGCTCTTGCGCCTGCTCCCGGTCCTGCTCCCGGCCCTGCTCTTGCGCCAAGGCCCCGAGCGCAAGCGCACAAGCCATGAGGAACACGAGAACCATTATCCTGGCAACCCTGCCCATATACCAGAACATACATTACCCGAGGGAGTTAGTCAACCTCATTGCCGCGCCGCGTAAGAGGTGATAAAATTGAATCAGAGGAGGTGGGCATCATGCGGATCCAACTCGATGACAGGGAAACGGGAGTGCTCCTCCATGCGCTCACGGTCTATCTCTCCAACCTGAGGGGAGAGATCATCAAGACCGATAAGCACGATTGGAAAAAGGAGCTTCACTTGGAAGAAGACACGCTAAAGGAGATCATGGGCCGCCTTAACTGAGCTGCCAAATGGAGTCCGTGGACGGGGCCTTACATGTTTTCGAAGATACCCACGCCCAGTATGAGCGAGTGCACGTTAACGAAGAAGTTGAAGACTTCCTTGCCTGAGACCTCGCCCACGCGTGCACCAACCTGGTAGCTCCCGCCAGAGCCAATGCAGTTGCACACCTCCGCCTTAAAAACCACGGTGTCGGCCCAAGTGCCTCCACTGCTCACGAGGTAGCTCTCGACCACATCGCCCACTTCATAAGGGGCTGGCGAGACGAACCTCACCCCGGACTGGCTGAAGTTTATGACCCTCATAAAATCCTTCCCTCCAGTATCGGCCAGGGCCATGCCTACCTTGTCTGCCTGAGCCTCAGGCATGGGATACCGAATCTCTTCCCGCTTCTCGTTCATGTCCGAGCCCAGCACCAGCGAATGCAGCTCCTTCATGTCCAACACCATCTGGAGATACTTGATCCAGTTGGTAAGCTCGTTTGTGGAGGCAAAGGCCTTCCTGATTGCCTCCCCATCTTCATCGATCACATTTCCTGAAAGGGACAGCTCCAGCATCATGGAGGTGGCAGTGGTCTTGTTGATCACAAGGTCCGCGATACATTCGAGCTGGTTCTTGCTCATTACGAAACAGTCCGCGTCATCCCTGCCGCAGATAAGCCTGCACCTGTCCTTCATCCTGTTTATCATGGTGCTCTCCAGTTTAAAGAGGATATACCGCTTTATTCATGTTATACCCTCAGGAGAAAGGTTTCAAGAAAAGTTGAGAGTGCGGTGCCGGATGGACCCGGCCCGGACAGTATAAATGACCCAAAGAATTATTTGCGCCGCCTCAGGGCATGGCCTCTTTGCTTTAAGGATGAGGCCAATAGTGTCCGACCGCGCGCGCCCTCAGTTGATGAGCGCCACTACGGCCAGGAGCACGAACAGGGCAACGAAGAGCTTACAGCAAAGGTCCTCCATCATGGTCGGCTTATCCGCTTGCTTGCCACTGTACTGCTGGTGCATGAGATCCGTCTTGTTGTCCATAACGCCCTCCTGTCTTCCACCAGTATAAATGCAAGAAGGATGCCAGAAGTGGATACTATTTAATTCAATATATTCAGCATGTTACAATTACGACTTAAAGCCAGGAGTGGACTTTGTTACATCATTGTTGTTGCGTGTTTACCACAAAGCCAAATATCCTAACCCTGCTTATTTCACGCCGGTCACAAACCAGCCACGGGCTGGATTTAATAGGTCGCAACAACCCGACCAGCATCCTCCTAAAGGTGCCAGCGGGCACTCCGACTAAAACAATATTTATACAGGAAAAGTTTCTACGTTGCGTATACTTGTTAGCGGTTGAGGCTGACGGCCTCCAGTTTAAATGGGGCCCGTGGCCCCCTTATATGCGCTCCAGCACCAGCAGGCACTCGATGTGCGGCGTGCGGGGGAAAAAGTTATAGAGCCGGGCGAACTCGACCCTGTAGTGTGGCAGCAGCTGGCCCACGTCAGCGGCCTGGGTGCCCACATTGCACGAGAGATAGACAATGCGCTTTGGCCTGACCTCCGCCAGCTGTCTTATGGTACGCGGGTCAAGCCCGGAGCGCGGCGGGTCAAACACAGCCACCTTGTCCTTGGAGATCTCGTCGCGCATCCTTCTGGCAAGTGCTTGTCGGACACTAAACCTCCCGCCAAGCCCGTTCAGCTCAATATTGTCGCGCGCGTGCTGGGCAGCATCTGAGTCTATCTCCACCAGGAGCGCGCTCTTTGGCCCCCCGCCTCCGGCAGACACGCCTATGGTTATGGCTCCCACCCCTGCGAAGAACTCCACAACGTGCTCTCCCTCAAGATAAGGGGCCATGTCTCTGAGGACCGTCTCAAAGACCCCGGGGTTGACCTGGAAAAAACCCAGCAGCCCCGAGCGCAGGGTCACGCCCCCGCCCTCACCAGCATCCCCAAAAGGAGAGAGGACTTCCTCAAACACGTCTGTGCCCTCCCGCGATAGAAGCTCAGTGGGCCGGGAGGCCATTGTGCGGGGCTCTGAGTACCACACCTGCATACCACAAAGCGGGCCGCCCATAAGTGCGGAAGCCTGCGGCGCCTCCCCGTGGTCCTTTACAAAAAGTGCGCCAAGCGCTCTTCCCTTGCGGTCGGAACGCATTATAAGGGTCTTCAGCACCTGCTCAGGCACTCCCTCCCGCACAAGCGCCTCAAGCACATGCAAAGAAGCGGCATTGATCTCCTCAGAGGCCAGCGCACAGCCCCCAAGCGGCCTGCGCCACTTGCCAAGACGCTGGAACAGGGCAAGCGAGAGCCTCTCGTCATTGTCTTTGTCCCTGGTAAAACTGAACTCCATCTTGTTGCGGTAACCAAGCACTTTGTCGCCAGCGGCAAGCTCAAGCACACCCGGCATTTCCACGCCCTCTGCCTCAAAGACGCCTTGTGCAAGGGCCTGCTTGTGCCAGTACTCCCTGTCAAGCGCCAGCACCTGCCACGGGCTGCACGAGAGGTAGTGCTCCTCCACAGCGGCCACCCTGTCGGGCGAGGGCTCAAGCACCTCGCTGACAAGCGCATGATACATGCGTTTGCGGCGCTTCCTGACCTCGGCTACAACGCGCTCCCCTGGCAACGCCCCCCACACAAGCACCGTGCGCCCACCCTCTGAGCCAATGCCTGGGCCGCTTAAATGAAACCCCTCTATCTCTGTCTCTACGGTTTTATTCATTTCCCATAACCCAAGGGGGCCAGGGGCCACGGGCCCCTTTTAACTGGAGGGGGCCACTGGCCCCTTTTAAACTGGAGGCTTTCGCCCCCACCGTTTTTTTAAACTGGAGGGGGCCACTGGCCCCTTTTAAACTGGAGGCTTTCGCCTCGACCGTTTTTTTGAACTGGACCGTCCAGCCCCGGCCATCTTCAAGAGAAGTATTGTAGCATCTCTTCCATAATGCGTTCCTGCATATCCCTTAAAAGAAACACTTCGGGTCGCGACGACTAGGTAAAACCGGTCCGTGACCAGCAGTCTGTGACTGGGGTGTGTTGCATCTTTGCACTCCTGCCCACATGCTGTTAAACTATAATTATAATTTCCTTTGGAGGGTTATTGGATTTGAGCGCAGACGAGGAAAGCAGGGAAGAGGCCGAGCGCCGCGCCGACGATGACAGGCGGAATGACGACCGCCGCAAACGGGAGCTGTCCGTTGAAAAGGACAAGCGCCGTTTCCGCCTGGACAACCGCACCGGCACCTTCCGCCGCACTGGCCTTGAGCGCCGCTTTGAATTCCCTTTCTTTAAAAAGAAAACCACCAGCGACGACCCTGGCAGCGACGACCCCGGCACCGAAGACCCCGGCGCCGAGGACAAGGATTAATACCTCTTTATTTCTTCCTCCCGTAGTGAACCTCCCTGTCGGCACGAGTCGTCGCGACCGGCAGAGCCCACGGGGAATGCACTGGTGCATTCACCAGTTACACGACCTCTTAAGCAGGCGTATAATACTAAATGGAGGCAGCAGCTTCAGCTATCTGTCGAACCTGGCGCGCCTCCGCCACGGGGGGACTTATGGACGCAAATAAGGGGATGCACCTTATAGAGGATGTCGAGAGCCGACTGGTACGCATGTACAGCACCCTTGCGCTGAGGTTCCGCCTTGACGCTGAGGCCACGATGTTCTTTACGGACATGAAAAAGGACGAGCAGACCCACCTGAAGATGGCCCGGATGGAGATCCGCATGCTTCGTGAAGCGCACCTGCTCCATGCAGATGCCATAATAGACGAGGTCGAGATAAACAAAGTACTGGCTATCGCAGACCGCCTGATCGCGGAGAAGATGCCCCTGAAGGATACACTCAGGCTGGTCTATCAGATAGAGCACAACGCAACTGAGCTATACGTGCTTACCGCGCTTAAAAAGACCGACCCCGGGATATCAGCCCTGCTTGGCACCATGGCCGAGACCTTCCGCCTGCACCGGGCCGCTGTGCGCGAATTTCTTGAGGCCCAAGGCATAAATACGGACAAGCTTGATGACAACGCCTTGGGTGCAGACCTTGCCGCGCCAAAACCTCCAACTATCTTAAAAAAGTCAGCCATGCTCATAAACCTGCCCGGCCAGGAAGAGCTTATCGCCTACACCGGGTCCCTTGAGTCGCTTGGCTATGATGTAGTAAATGTGCAGGGCGCAAGGGAGGCTGAGGAGCATCTTGATAACGAAAAGCGGTTTTCCATCATACTCATGGACCTCGAAAGCGAGGAGGACGAGAACTTCGCACTCATCAGGAGGATCAGGGGCAGGCCCTCCTGTGGAGAGGTCCCCCTGATAGTGCTTACCACAAACTACAATAAGGACTTCGAGCGCCGGGTGCGCTCAAGAGGGGCCTCGGCCATACTGCGCAAGATGTCCACCTCCCCTGAGAAGCTCAGGCAGATGCTCTCGCCTGATGAGGAGGATAAGGAGCAGTAGTAGGTGGTGGTGTATCCCTCTCTTTGCCCCTTCACAATCCCTTCATATCAGATGTCCATACTTTTGCATAGTCTGTATTTTGGAGGTGTACCATGAAAGACGAGACACTGAGGATGGAGGGCCTGTACTGCGGCCACTGCACCGCCTTGATAAAGAACTCCCTGGAGCTGGTCAAGGGAGTTGAAAGCGCGGACGTCACACTAAAGAGCGCGCGCGTCCGTTACGACGAGGAGCTTGCAACGCGCTCTGAAATAGTGGCCGCGATCACGCGGTTTGGTTACAAGGTGACTGCCTGACCAGTCACGCCGATCACACCGGTCACGCCGGTCACGGACCGGTTTTATCAAGTCGCGACGACCCGACCAGCATCCTCTTAAAGGTGCCAGCGTGCACTCCGCCTAAAACAAATAGTATTTATACAGGTCTCATGGAGACCTCTTAACAGGTCGCAACGATCCGTACTGTTTCCTCCCAAGGTAAATAATTCAAATACAAGAAAAGTTTCTGCTCTATTTCTCCTGAAAACGTTAGAGGTCGGTACGAGTCGTCGCGACCGGACGGCCACCAGTTAAAAGGGGGCCCGTGGCCCCGTGGCTCGCCGGGTGCTTTACTTATTCCTTGTGGCTGGCTAACATTATATAAGGAAAGGGGCCATCCAAATGGAAGACTCTGATGATATCGACGAACGCAGGAAACTTAAGCAGCGCGAAGATGAAAACCGAAGGAAGGCGGCAAGGAGAGTTGTTGACAAGCCTTTGGATGAGGACAAGAGAAAGCAGGACGAACGGCGCGAGGACAAGCGCAGGGACAGGGACGCGCGCCGCACGGACGGCCTCTTTAGAGATGGTTAGGCTTTGCCCGGCTTGACCTTCGGCAGCCCGAGGGGATAATATTACTTTCCATATGCCGAAGTGGTGGAATTGGTAGACACGCTAGGTTCAGGGTCTAGTGAGGGTAACCTCGTGGGAGTTCGAGTCTCCCCTTCGGCACCATGCTGATAATCATAATGCCCGGTCAGGACAGTCAGGACAGTCAGGACTGTCTGGACTGATCGGGCATTATTTATAATTGCCATGTAAGGCCGCTGGACTTCCCCAACACAGCATATTCCCTGTATGCCACCTGAGCGTCAACCGCACATTAAAACCCAAGGCGTCTCAGTACCTGTTTTTTCCAGAACCCTCCAGAGAAGAGGAGGCAGAGCGCTCCCCACAGGGAACCGAGCCCGTAGGGAAAATGCAGCGAGGCAAAGGCCAGAGGCATGGTAAGGGCGTAGAGCGCACTGCGCTGGGCTGCTGCAATGGATACAGAGGCAACGACAGCTGCGATGGCGTATGCGCCCAGCGTCGAGGCAAAGACCACAAGCAGCGGGGGCCAGGCCAGAGAGCCCATCAGAGAGCCCATCAGCACGAACATGAAGGACATTGGCGCAAGGTGCCTGAGCCCAACTGGCATGATATCCGTATGCCTGAACGGCAGCAAGGCCCAGACCCCATTGGTCCAGTTGTGATGTATGAACCCTGATAGGGTGGAGCGCGCAAAGTAAGTGCTGACAATGTCCGGCACGAGCAGTATCCTGCCTCCGGAGCGCTTGATCCTCAAGTTGAACTCAAGGTCCTGCCCCCTGCGAAGGTCTTCGTTGAACAGGCCGATCCTCTCGAACACATCGGCCCTGAAGCACCCGCCAAAGACCGTGTCCACCTCAACAGGCTGGTCAGTGCCCACCCTGAAGGTGGAATTGCCCACGCCAAAACTGCTGGTGAGGGCAGCCACGATCGCCCTGCCCATAAGAGAATCCGTCTGTGGTAGCGTGACCATTATACCGCCGACATTGTCGGCACCGGTAGATTCAAGGTGCTTCACGCAAAGGGGAATAAAATTTGTATCGTACCCGGCGTGCGCGTCCATCCTGATAATAATGTCGCCCCTGGCGGCCCTGACCCCGATATTGAGGGCCTTGGGAGTTATCCTGCCCGGGTTGTCAATAAGCCTTATGTAAGGATTCCTAACAGAATAATCTTCAATTATTTGCCGAGAGCTGTCCTCACTCATACCGTCCACCACCAACACCTCAAGCCTGTCGTGCGGGTAGTCGTTGGCTATGACAGCGTCAAGGCAACTGGCTATGAAATCCTCTTCATTGCGGCACGGGATGACCACAGAGATCAGGAGCTGTCCGGACATATCACCCTTTCGGCTCCGAAGACGCTAGGAGCCATGAATACAAGCAAATATAAGGTCAATATCTCGATCATAGGCCTATATTAACACGCTTTTGTGGAAGTAATGTATAACAAGAAACATCGCCACTGTTAATTTGAACATCTGGTTCGGAGAATGTAAAAGGCACTGCAACTACCACTTATCCGTCGTCGTCTCTGCTCCGGCAAAGCCGGAACAAGTACTGGATACCCAGGGGTGACACAGGCGCTTCGGTATTTGCCCCTGAGGATCTGTTGACTTTATCCATTATCTTTGCGGCCTCATCTTCCACACCGCAATGTATAATCATACAGGAGAGGGCCTGTCTGTATTAGTCGGACATACATAGAACCCAGGCAGTTTCCCAAACCTGTTATTTACGCATCCTTATGACCTTGGCCGGGACTCCCGCGACTACCGCCCATTCGGGCACGTCCCTGGTAATAACAGCACCGCATCCAACCACCGAATGGCTTCCAACTCTTACTCCCGGAAGTATCATCACCCTCTGCCCTATCCAGACATCGTCGCCTATCTCAACCGGGCATGGCCCCTTCTGGCCCTGAGTATTTATCGGTTTATCCACACTGTCAAAGTCATGGGTATAAGTCCATATCACCACTTCCGGCCCTACTGTAACATCACGCCCAATAACCGTACCTGCACTTAAATAACAATTGTACTCGATCAGGGAATTCTCACCTATCCGTATGCCTTCTCCTGTGCCGAACCTCACCATCCTCTTTAGCGTCACCCCCCTGCCACACTGCTCGAATATACACATTGCAAGGGTTCTCCTGACAAGATAGCTGAGGCGGAAGCCAGGCAAAGGCCTTATGGGCAGAAACCTGTCAATTGCCATATAGGCCGCGAGGGCGATTTTTTTCAGGATATTACTCATCCGACAGACCTGTCAGGCCCTGACTACTTTCTCAGGGTCAAAGAGACTCCCCTTAATAAGACCTCTTGTATCCACAACAAGACTGGCGTGTTTAACAATGGTCTTAGGCTCATACTCGGTATGGTCCGTGCATATGAGCACACAATCAGCGGCCGCAAGCGCCTCTGGCGTCAGATCCACGGGCTTCCTCCTGAAATCATACTTGCGCGTCTTTTTCATCGCAGGGACGTGAGGGTCGTTATACACAACACTTGCGCCCCTTTTGAGAAGCAGGTCCATCAATTTAAGGGCAGGTGACTCACGGGTATCATCAACATCTTTCTTATATGCCACCCCAAACACAAGCACGCTTGCCTCCTTGATGCTCTTGCCTTGCCTGCCCAGCGCCTCAACGACCCTGTCCACCACGTACTGTGGCATCATCGTGTTTATCTCTCCGCTCATGCCTTGAAGAACCCGCGCACAGCCTCAACAACACGCGCAGTGACGGCTTCCTCCTGCAGGGGCTCCATGGGGATGCTGAGCACCTGGGCCGATGCTGCCTCAGCTTCGACGCAGTCCAGCACCCTGCTGCGGCCCTCAAAGACCTTCATCTTATGCAGAGGGACGGGGTAGTAAACCATTGAGGACACGCCCGCCTCATCAAGGTGGCCCTTAAGGCCATCTCTACTCTTGGTCCTGAGCGTGTACTGGTGGTAAACGTGATAAACATTGTCCGCAACATATGGAAGCGTCAGGCCTTCAATGCCCCTTAGCCCCTCGTCGTACATCTGTGCCAAAGCCCTGCGCTTTTGCGTGAAGTCCTCTATGTGTTTCATCTTCACCAGCAGGATCGCGGCCTGAATTGTGTCGAGCCTCGCGTTATAGCCAACGTGGTCCACATTATATTTGTCCCTTCCGCCGTGTTTTATAAGCATGCTTATAATTGACGCAAGCTCCTCATCGCTTGTTGTGCACATCCCTCCATCGCCAAACCCGCCGAGGTTCTTGGATGGGAAAAAACTGAACGCACCTGCGTCCCCGACAGTGCCAAGGGACCTGTCTTTGTGCTTCGCGCCAAAGGCTTGGGCAACGTCCTCAACTACGAACAGGCCATGCTCTTTGGCCATTTCACAAATTGCATCCATATCAGAGGACTGGCCGTAAAGATGGACAGGCATCATGCCGACGGTCTTTTCGGTTATGGCACCGGCAACGGACTTGGTCGATAAGTTAAAGGTGTCAGGATCAATATCAACAAAAACCGGAGTGGCCCCTGAGCGGAGTATTGCGTCCCCTGTTGCGGTAAAGGTAAAAGGGGTGGTGATAACCTCATCATCCGGCGAGAAAAACTCCTCGCCCTTTGTTTTGATCGCAATGGCCCTCAAGGCAAGCACCAGGGCCTCTGTGCCCGAGCAGCAGCCAATGGCGTTTCCGGCCCCAAGATACTCCTTTACATCTTCCTGGAGTTCCGCGACCTCCGGGCCCAGTATCCACCGCTGGTGCGAGAGGCATGTGGCGATGGCATTATCAATATCAGCCTTCATGAACGCGTATTCCGCCCCAAGGTCAAGCATCGGGATCTTGCCCACTATACTGTCTCCTTTATGGCAACAAGCTTAGCGTCCTTTAATTCGTATTCGCTATTGCAGTAGGAACATCTGGCAGCCTCAGTTGCAAGCTCAAGGGTGGTGCCGCACTTGCATGCCCAGCCTATCCTCCTTGCCGGCACGCCGGCAACCACTGCGTAATCATCCACATCGTCCTTTACAACTGCGCCGGCGCCTATGACAGCATAGCGCCCTATCGTTGCGCCGCAGACTACGGTGGCATTGGCGCCAATGGTAGCTCCCGTACGGACAATGGTGGGGATGAACTCACCCTTGCGGTTGATGAAGGTCCTGGGGTTATAGACATTTGTAAATACGCATGAGGGCCCGCAGAAGACATCGTCCTCAAGGGTCACGCCCGTGTACACGGAAACGTTGTTCTGGACCTTGCACCTGTTTCCTATCTTAACGTCGGGGCCGATAGACACGTTCTGGCCGATTATACAGTTCTCACCTATATCAGAGCCGGGAAGCACATGGCAGAAGTGCCAGATCTTTGTACCCCTGCCGATCCGCACACCTTCGTCAACGCATGAACTTTCATGTACAAAGAAATCCTCACTCATCACTCACCCCCGCCCCTATGGAGGACACTAAGAACTCTGAGCCCCTCGTTGCCGTCCGTCCTTGGGGTCTTTCTTTCTATCACGCATTCTGCAAAGTGGGACAGCTCTGCCCGTAGCGGCTCCGAGGGTTCAAACGGCACCACCTCAGGGTCAGCCTTCACGGCCACGGGCACTCCGTTTTGCATGTCCACACTGTGCGGGTACAGGAAAAGCTTTTCCTGGCTAACGTCATCAAAGACAAGCATCCCCTCCGAACCCACTACAACGAGCTTCTGCTCCTTGAAGGGGTTAAGCCAGCTTACGAACACGTGGCCCCTGAGGCCGCCTTCAAATTCCATGGATACAAGGGCTATGTCGCTGACGCCTTCGGTAAGGTAGCCCCCGCTGAAAGAGTCCACATGCACCGGCTCCTGTCCGACAATGGAGAGGACCAGGGAAATGTCATGCGGGGCAAAGCTCCATAGCACGTCCTCCTCCGCCCTGAGCTTCCCAAAGTTCAGGCGGTTTGAATACACATAACGCACATCGCCTATCGCGCCGTCGGCGATCAAGCTCTTGAGCTTCAGGAACGCGCCGTGGTACTGGAGTATATGGCCCACCATCAGCACCCGCCCCTCTTTTTCAGCTATCGAGACTAGCTCCTCAGCCTCAGCCAGATCAAGGGCCAGTGGCTTCTCAACATATACGTCTCTGCCCAAAAGCAGGGTCTTTTTCACCATCTCGTAATGAGTCACAGCCGGTGTGGCAAAGGCCACAGCCTTGACCTCAGGGGTTGAGAGCACATCGTCCAGAGAAGACGTATAGTTCGCATCAGGGTACTTCTGCCTGAAAGAATCAAGGGTCTCCTGGCTGGCGTCACAGGCGGTATGAAGTACACCGAGCTCGTAGAGGTTCCTCAGTACATTCTTGCCCCAGTAGCCAAGGCCTACGAGTGCTATGAACTTTTCGTTGAATATTTTTCCCATTATTACGGCACATAAGCTTCCGGGACGAACTCGGAGGGGAAAGCCGGCAAGTATACGGCTCAGGCCTTGATGAGCTTGTCCGGGGCTTCCAATCCTTTCATCAGGTTTCTCGTATCCACCACGAGCTTTGCGTGCTCAAGTATGAACACAGGGTCATATACTGAATGGTCGGTGAGCACCAAAACACAATCATAGCCTGCAAGGGCTTCGGCTGTCAGCTCCACTGAATTCATCTTGAAGTCGTACTTGCGGGTGGCAGGCATAACCGGCAGGTAGGGGTCGTTGTACTCCAGTTCCGCTCCCAAACCGTTCAAGAGGCTTATTATCCTAAGCGAGGGAGACTCGCGTGCATCGTCCACGTCCTTCTTGTAGGCAAGCCCCAGTATCAGAACGCGCGAGCCGGTAATGCTCTTTGATGCACGGTTCAGGGCCCCCACAGTCCTGTCCACCACATACTGAGGCATCATTGTGTTTATCTCTCCGGCAAGCTCGATGAACCTGGTGGTCACATCGAGTTCCTTGGCCTTCCATGAAAGATAGAACGGGTCAATAGGAATGCAGTGCCCCCCGAGGCCGGGGCCGGGGTAGAAGGCCTGGAACCCGAAGGGTTTTGTCTTGGCAGCATCGATAATCTCCCATATGTCCAGACCCATGCGGTCAAAGAGGACCTTCAGCTCGTTTACAAGGGCGATGTTCACCGAACGGTATATGTTCTCAAGGAGCTTCGAGGCCTCTGCCGCGCTCGTAGAGGATACCGGCACGGTCTGCTCCACTATGGAGCCGTAGAGCGCCACCGCAGCCTCACGGCACTCATCAGTATAGCCCCCCACCACCTTGGGTATCGTGCTTGTGGAGAAGTCTGGGTTGTTCGGGTCCTCTCTTTCGGGAGAATAGGCAAGAAAGAAATCTTCCCCCGCAAGGAGCCCCGATCCCTCCAACACGGGCCTCAGTACATCGTCAGTGGTGCCCGGATATGTCGTGGACTCAAGCACTACAAGCGTGCCGCCTTTGAGATATTTTGCTATCTCGCTGCCTGTATTGGTCACAAAAGAAAGGTCAGGGTCGCGGTGGGCGCCCAGGGGGGTAGGCACACATATCAGGACAGCGTCCATCATGGCTATCTGCGAAAAATCAGTTGTGGCCACAAATCCCTTAAGCAAGCTAATGGTCTCAGCCGGGATATGTTTTATGTAGCTTTCGCCCTTTAGCAGGGCCTGCACCTTGCCTTCGTCCACGTCAAAGCCAGTGACCCGAAAGCCCGCGCGTGCAAAGGCGATGGACAGAGGCAGGCCCACATAGCCCAGCCCTATCACACCTACCCTGGCGTCCCTGGAGTGTATCTTCTCAATAAGTTTACTTGCCTTCATGTCCCCCTGCTTGCGCTCTAAGCATTAATAATATCACTGCCAATAGACACTATAACCATATTATTATAAACACTAAGGAGAAAAACTTTCCATATGAACACGTATCCCGCAAAGGCGCGGGCACAGGGCTGGCAAAAAAGGGCTAGGGCTTTCTGAGCACCCAGTAGTCAACGTAAAGCAGTTTCTTAAACTCTTCGACCTCGAACCCTGCTTCAAGGAATTCAGCCTCAACGTGTTTTCTTTTGATGTTCCCGTCCCCAATTTCCCAGCAATGGTCAGGGTCTATCCATATCTTCCTCTTTATGAACCTGCGGTAAAAGCCCCCCAGGCTCAGGAAGCCTGTTGGGACGGTGAAGACATGAGGGACGTAGGACGGGCTCATGAACAGGAAGTTGCTCCTGCGATGGGGGATGGTTATAAGCGCCCTGCCGCCTTTATGGAGGTAGCTCAGAATGTTTTTGAGATTCGCGCCCATGTCCTCAAAGGGCATGTGCTCAAGCACATCAGCCGCGATGAGGCAGTCGAAGCGGTCGTCAAGTTCAGCCATGTGGCCCCTGAGATCGCCCAGGAAGTCCGGCTTGAGCTTCTCATTAATGTCCAGCACCCTGTACTCATCAACGTGGGGGGAAAGGCAGCTTTTAACCATTCCGCTTCCAGTGCCCACCTCAAGAATGCTCCTGGGCCCATGGCCAAGCACCTCTTTTACAAGATAGTAGTACCTGAACCAGTTAAGGAAATCCATTTGCTTAAGGTAATAGCTCTTATCAAGATCGAACTGTTTGTTGAAATCCCTGTTATCCGCCATCACGTCCCTTCTGGAGCAGTCCATCAAGTATTTCAGCAAACCGCTTGCCTGATTGCTGGTAGCTGTACTTTGCCACATTCTCGAATTTTCCTCTATAGCATACTGCACCTGATTTTGCGTACTCACCATAGTATTTCAGGATGGAGGCCTTGATCTCCTCTTTTGTTATTGAGTAGGCCCCGACTTCCGTCTCGTCCATAATTCTTTTTACAGCCGTATCGTCGTATCCGCCCGTGGCCAGCACAGGTCGTTTGGCTGCCATATATTCAAAGAACTTAAGGGGGCATAACTCAGTCTCTATCTCATCCTCCCAGTTAAACAGAAGCAGGAGCTGTGACTCCCTTTGTCTTAAAAAAGCCTCGCTCCTTGGCACAGGACCGTATTGAACAATTACTTCCGAGAGCCCTCTGTTTTGGGCCTCCTTCTGAATTTCCGTAAATTTGCTGCCAAAGAATCTTACTTCAATGTCTTTAGCAGGGAGTTGCCCTTCGCTTATGAGTTCTTCAAGAGCCTCGAAGAGCCTAGCCGGATATTGCTTCCCGAAATATATGGTGCCTGTATATGTGATGGTGAATTTTGAACTCAGCTCAGTGCCGTCAAGAACGTTTCCCATATCAAAGCCATTAGGTATCACTTCTGCATCATGCCCGTGCAGATCCCTTATCTTTCCGGCGCAAAAAGCATCCACCGTGAGAAAGGCATCAGCATCACGCATGGCCTTTGTCTCGTAGGAGCGGTCAATGGCCTGCCTGAATGCGGGGTATGGGTAGTTATGGTTTTCAGACCATAAGTCGCGGAAATCAGCTATCCATGGAATTCTGAATCTTCTCTTTAGCTCAGCGGCCACAAGATGGCTTGTGGGGTAAGGCGAACTGCTGAGGATAGCGTCAAAACCTTTGAGACGAATTTCCTTTGATGCCGCTTCAAGCGCGGGTTTTTGCCATGTCTTCTCAGCATCGGGAAAGGCGAATATCACATGAAACAGGATCAGGAGCTTATTAATCAGTGACCCTTTGCCCTTCAGTCCTGTTTTTTCCTTTATCTGCTCGGTCATGCTCCCTTCGCGTCTTAGTCCCAAGAGGCTGAGCATTTCTCTGATAGGCCACAGGATGTCGCCTTTGTAGGGGGCTTCGACTATCCGAACCCTCTGAAGAAAACCTTCAGGAAAGCCGAGGGCCACGGCTGCATCGGGCTGAAGCTGCGGGGTGACAATAACAACCTCCCACCCGCTCTGGGGCAGGTAGCGAACCAGCCCCGGTATGCGGGGAGAAGCGTGTACCAGATTTGCTATTACAAGCAATTTTTTCATCTCATTACTTTATCAAAAAACAACCTTTATAAGGAAACCATACTCGTCCCAGCCCCCGCCTCTATATGCGCTTTTCTCTATCACAACCGATGCGGAGGGGAAACACCTCGCAAGGAGACTCTCGTAATTATAAACCCACCTGCCACCATAGTAGGTGCCCTTCTCAAGAGAGCTGTCATGGTATTCGTTGAACACCAGCCCCTTTCTGGCCACCCGGCCCATTTCCGTCAAAACATCCCCTATCCTGTCTTGTGCCACCAATATTAGCACGGCATCGGTAAAAACAACATCCATACTCTTATCCTCAAAAGGTAGGCTATGAGCCCTACAATGCAAAAGTTTAATATTTCCGATGCCTTCAGACTTGAAATGCTCATTTCCAAATCTCACCCATTTTTTATTTATATCAATTCCATAAAATCTAACATCAGGAAACTCACGATTAAGGCGAATCAAGTTAGGCCCTGAGCTGGATCCGACCTCTAGTACACTACTAATGGGGGCAAATGAACCCACATTATCTACTATCTGCATCCTGTGCGGGTGCTCCACATTATCAAGCCAGTTTGCGGGCTTGTACAGATGTCGGGTCGCCCATGCCCATTCCTGAAGCTTTGTGCCAAACACACTGGTCTCCAGAAAACATCTGACGACATGATAACATCTACTTAAAGCGCCATAAAGCACAGGGGTTTTTCTAAGAATATTTTTAATCCTGTTCATCAAATGCCTCCTTGTATATATCTAACATACGATACATCTCACCGTGGTAGTCGTTTCTCTCCACTATGGTCTGCCTTCCTTTTACTGAAAAGTTCTTTTTAAGCTCATTGTCTCTCAGTAATACGATTGTCTTTTCTGCTAACGCTGCGGGGTCTTTGACCGGCACAAGAAATCCGTTCACCCCGTCCTGCACCCACTTGCCGTTCTCGCCCGAATCGGTGATCACCACCGGAAGCCCGCAAGCCATGGCCTCGGCAGTGCTGGCGGCAATGCCAGCGTCCGAGAGGCTGGTGGACACATAGGCATCAGCGCTCCTCAAGTAGTCAGGCAAAACCTCATTGTCATACCTCCCGATAAAGTTGATGCTCCGGCTCACGCCCAGGCGCTCGGCAAGCCCCTTGAGCATATCCTCTTCAGGTCCGGTGCCAGCAAGGACGAACTTTGCGCCCGGCACTTTGGCAAGAACAAGGGGAACGGCCTTTATCAGAGACTCAATGTTGTAAACAGGATCAAAGCTCCTCAGGCTGATGACCATGGGCGCGTCTCCCACGCCCAGCTCTTCCCTTATCGCGGCACTTTTCTCTCCAGGGGAGAACCTGCCGGTATCAATCCCGAAATATATGATCTTTATCTTCTGCTCCGGCACGCCTAAATACCCCTTCATGGCATCCACCATATGGTATGCGTCGCATGTCACAAGAGCGGATCTGCCTAAAGCGTACTTGACGAAGGGGGCTTTCAGAAATGATTTTCCCGCAAAAAGAATGTCCGAGCCCCATGCGGTAAGCACCAGCGGGCTGAAGCCGCTGAGCGCGCCCACAAGGCCGTATGTGCCGACATAATGGGCGTGGACAATGTCAGGCGCGAAATCTCTTATGAGTTTTCGCACCTTCAGTGTATAGCCAGGGATGCTCAGGGGTTTGATGGACGAGGATTCCAACTGGTGAAATTGCACACCATCGATCCCGCCAAACTCAGGAGGGGCAAATGATATCCAGAGGACATTGTGCCCCCGCTGGGCAAAGAATTTTATCCATTTATGGCTGTGGATGGAATCAGCGGCAGCCAGAAAGCATATCCTCATATAGTCCCTTCTCAGATACTGAAGCAAGTTTTTAAGCTAACCAGGCTCAAGGCAAAGAACCCAATAGCATACAAGAGCATGACAAAATGATAGCAGATAAAAGTTATTCATATCAATTTATCACACTGAAGGGCCTGCCAGGAGATAGCAACTCCCACGGTACAAAAAACCCCGGGAGGCGCTAAGAACATTCAGACCACTGCTGTCATCAAAGGCTTCCCATAGATGGTTGCGTCCTTGCCTCTGCTGCGTCTTGCTCATTCGCTGGCACAGGGAATCGCTGGTACGATCGCACAAGGAAACCAAAAGGCATGAACGCCATGTAGAAAATTATTGTTGTGTAGTTCTGGGATAGCAAGGTGGTAAGGAACACGCCAGTGAGAGAGACGAGCAGTATTATGGACATCACACGGTCTTTGGGGTAATTGCTGATAATACCGTAGGCCGAAGCAATGATGTTCATTATGAACAATCCAATGCCCAGCAGTCCCGTATCAACAAGCAACACTAAAAACGTGGCCGGACGGACCGATTCAATACTGCCCGTCCGCATTCCAGCCTCGTCCTGAAGACGCTTGACATACGGAACCATTGCCTTCTTATGGGCATAATACCCTCTGCCGACTATCACGGTCCAAGGTGATTCCTTGGTTGCTTCCATCGCAGCCTTGAACTGCAGGAACCTGTCGTTATCGCTCTCTCGTGGGGTGCCGAAAAATATCATGGAACTCGCGGCAATGGACTCTAAATGGCGCATTGTACTCGTAGTAATGGACCCTAAATGGCGTATGGTAAAGGTAGGACTCTCAAAAACCATGGAGAAGAGCGAAAACACCACGATATAGATTAGGAATATGGGAAGAAACCTTTTGAACCTGATGCTGACAAAAAGAAATAGCAATAAGAACAGCATAATGGACTCAAGGATGCGAGACGAATAATATAGCCCTGCCACGAACATTAAGGTTATGGTCGCAAGACACAGATGCACCTGACCCCCAGACTTTCTCCTGAGCAGCAGGGTGATTGATGGCAGGACTATTAATGCGGGAAACACTGCAACACTCGTGCCCACCCACTGCGCACCCTGGCTCTCGTATCTCCAGACTCCCTCGACATACTCGGCAAAAATGCCGATCAGCAGATAGCTCAGAAAATAGACCGCGCCGCTGACAACAACTATCTTTGCCATTGAGTTGGGGTCGGGCACGGGAAACCAGCGCTTTGAGACAACAAACCCCAGAGCACCAAGCATTGTGTAGAGTGCTATGAACCGCACCATCCTTAAATCGTCCAGGATGAACATGCCCCTGACACTTTGCAGGGCAAGATACGTGACAAAGACCAGGAACAAGGTTATGTGGACCTTCTCGGCCATGGACCTTTCGTGCGCCTGCTCTCCCGATGTATCGTGCTTTCGCATCAGGACAATAAGCACTCCGAGCAATAGGCACAAAAGGAGAAACTCGTCAACAATAGCATGTCCCTTTATCATGGGGCCAGCACCCAGAATAGAGAAAACAACAAGAACAGGCCAGAACAAAGCAGGTCTCTTTGAAATCAAAACAACGGACAGGATTCCACTCACAACGAGAATCACGGTAAATATCTGGGGTAACGTCTGCATCTGTTTTTATCCCCTCCTGCCAATTTAATAAGGACCCTTCCAAGAGAGGACGGCTATCTACACACTAATAACCTGTCCCCCCCCCACTCAGGCCCATGGCGATCACTATGCACCGTCAGCGCTCATGGTCAATGTCCAGACTTTTTGCCACAACTCGATTCTGCAATTGTTATCTTTTTCAAATCATACACCACAGATTAGTAAAATACAACCGAAGCATATATTTAAATTCCAGCGACACCTGCCCCTAATAAATGCAAAACCCCTTCCGAGCAAAGAATTTTATCCATTTATGGCTGTGGATGGGATCTGAGGCAGCGGGGAATCAGGACCTCATCTAGTCCCTTTCAGATTCCTCAGCAGCGACCTGTCTCCGCCCATAAGGTCAATACTAATATATATTACCGAGGCAATAATGCAGGTAAGCAATAACAGGTACAAATTCCCCAGATCTACGAAACGCCCGGCAAGCCAGAGAAACAGGATCATCACCGCTGTGGCTGACCCTGTCCTTGCCGCAGCGCGCCAGGGGAAACGATAGTTGATGCTCCGGCGGCAATACACAGTTGTCCACGCGGCCAGTATGGCACTGGATATGAAGGTGGCCAGGGCCGCGCCCACAAGTCCAAGCATGGGGATAAGGATGACATTTAAGAGAATCCCGATAAAAAGCGATATGGACGTGACCACGAGGTTCAGCCCGGTCCTGCCTGCGAGCATCACGGGGTATATGTTCAGTTGATAAAACCCGAAGACGAATATGCCCAGGCAGAGCCAGAATATGACATATGGGCTCGTGACGAAACCGGCGGTTGAAAGCAACTCCACCACCGGGGCCTGGAGCATGCTCAACGCGGCCACGACAGGGAGCGCGAAGAACATGTAATAGGCTGCGGCCTTGCTCAGTATGGCGGAGGCCCCCTCTTTGTCGCCCCGGTTCCAGAGGCTTGCCATATGCGGGAAAAGGGTGAAGCCAAGCACCATATAGGCTATGCCCACTATCCCGGCAAGAGAATAGGCCACCGAGAATACGCTCAGGCTCTCCATGTCGAGTATATGCACTATGAAGTACCTGTTGACGAAATTGTTGACCCAGATCATCACCGCGTAGGGCAAGAGGGGCAGTGAGTAGAGTACCACCTCCCTAAACCTGAGCTCGGTCCTCTTAAAACTCACACCAATGCCCAGCCAGACCTCGACAACATACATGTAGGCTATAAAAACAAGGTTTATCCCTATCAGCAACAGAAGGCTCTGGTAGAGCGTCATATCCAGGATCAATATTCCTGTGGCAAGCGCGCCCACCCTCACCAGGTTCTTAAGGAAATAGTATGAGGAAACCCGGCTTATTTTTCTCAAGGACCTCAGGAGCGCTATCAGTATCTCGTAGAGGGCTTCGATGGCAACATAAAAGCCAAAGAGCACGGCAAAGGGCGCGAACCTTATGTGGCCGAACATGGCCGCACCAAGAGGCTCCATAAACCACCACGAAAGCAGAAGGACCAGCAAAGCATTTAACCCTACCAGGGCAAACATCCTGTGGAATATGCTGCTTATCTCAGCATTGTCGTCCCTGCCCGCAAGAAACTTGACAGCAGCCGTAGTGAATCCGAACAGGACCAGGTTGCCCACCAAGGAGGAGGTAATCAGTATCTGGGTCCATACGCCGTAGGATTCGGTGGGCAGGGTCTTGGTGAGTATGGGGAGGATGAAAAAGCTTATAAGGCGCTCGGCCATGACCGCCAGGCCGTAAATGAATGAATCATTCCTTAAGCTATACTTTTTCATGGCAACTGTCACGCCTGCCCGCTGAATGTCACATCAAACCCGTTCCATCCACATGCGGAGTTAACGGGTGTACCAGCTCTATTTAAATCATCTCCCATGGCACATCGTGAGAAAACCCCCAGTTGTTCACACGTATAAAGCACGCTTTATGCATATTATAAACGCTACTGCCCTCTCTTAAAAGAGAGGGGGTATGTTGTGCCCATTACCTGGAACAATAACGGTCTTGTTTTTTCATCCATACCCGTGCGGCCTTTGCACATCTGGAATCCGGAGCAGCCGATACCATCTGGAATATATTTACTGCGGCAATGGGACAGCAAGCCAGAATAACATTAATACGAGTAAATTTGATTATAGCATATAAACGCTGCTGCTCAAGAACTTGTGTTATAATTCAAAACGAACCGCAACCTTCCAGGGTTGATGGGGAATGCATTAAGCTAGGGGCAAGAAACTGCTTACTCGTGTTTTTGTTTGCGCTATGTGGCGTAACATTTCAAGGGTCGGGAATTTATGCCAGTTGCTCATCATATATTTGATGCATTTGGTCTTGGGGGAGATTCCAGGTTTTGCATGTGAACTACAAAGCAAAAGAGGCTGGCCCAACAAGATCAAGGGTCTTAGGCATGGCTGACAACAGGACCCTGGATAAGACCGCAGTGGTACTTCTCTCCCTCTTTGTGTTCTCAATCTTTTTCTCTCAATCCGGGATAAGCCTTTTCGGGCCTTTGTCACTTCTTGCACTTTTTGCCTTACGTATTAAGAAAGGCCCGTCCTTACAGGTCCCGCAGTTCCTCGTCCTGGCCGGCCTGTTCTTTATACTAGCCTCCGCAACGGGGCTTTTCGTATCTGAGAACATCTCCTACGCAATGGGAAAACTGTGGGGAAACTATTACCTTGTTCTGGGTTGGCTCCTGCTTTGCGCTCCCCTGGAGACCAGACACTGGAAGAGGGTTGGGCATGTTTTCTTTATCTCTGCGATCCTTGCAAGCTTGTACGGTATTGCTGAGTCAATTTTGTTGTATCCATTCAGGGTCGACGGGTTCACAAACCCTGTGCACTTTGCCGGGCTACTGTCCGTTGGTGCTCTCGCTTCATTTGCATCTCTCATCTCAAAAGACAGCCCGTTCACTCAAAGCAGGGCGGAAAAGGTCCTTGTTGCAATTGCCTTGCTGGCTACGCTCAGCGGCACGATGCTAACCATGACCAGAGCCGTCTGGGTCTCAGTGGCCCTGTCCATTACAGTGGTGCTGGTCATACACGACTGGAAGCGGGCGGCCAAGATTATTATTGCGCTGGCCATTGTTATTGCCGTGTTTGCAGGCACAACCGACACTATAGTGGAAAATAGAGTTCGCTCCATCGGAACACATTTCACCAAATTTATAAATGGGACCGGCACCTTCGGGGCAAGAACCGACCTTTGGCGCGGTGCATATCTGATGTTCAGAGAGCATCCTTATACCGGAGTGGGCGCAGGTGACTTCACAGAAGAGCTTGATCGCCTTATTGCTGACGGGCGGGTTCCAGAGATAGACAAGTACTCCAAGGTTCAGGCACACAATATATACATGCAGTGGCTTGCGACCCAGGGTATACCCGGGATAATCAGCCTGCTGGTGCTGCTCATTTCCCTGATAGTGTTTGCCATCATGCTTTTAAGAAAAGGCTGGCAACTGGGGGGCTATGCAATATTGCTCGGTGTCCTGAACACCTCCATATGGGGGATGATGGAGAGTAATCTGAGTATTAGCAAGTATCTTGCAGCCTTATTCTTCCTCATGGGTTTTTTTGGAGGGATGCGTCCTGTGTCCTCGGGTCCGCCACAGAGTAAACCGCATTGACACGTTTGCCTGATACACTATTTAACTAACTAATTTTATTAGCGCTAATTGCCCATGCGAAGGGGGACTTCACTAATTTCGGCTTTTCAGACAGACTTGTTATATCCCGGAACAATACGTCTTATGACCTCTTCAAGCCGGTGGTCCTCATAAGCCTCCACCACAGACCGCAACTCCTTTAGCGCGCCCTGCAGCTCCTCGTCCGTGGGCACGGCCTCTGGCACTGCCATATGTATGCCGTGAAGCTCAGTCTCCTCCATGCGCTCTGTCTTGTCAAAAAGTTCTTCGTAGAGCTTCTCGCCCGGCCTGAGCCCTGTAAATACTATGTCTATGTCTTCATAGGGCACGCGCCCCGAGAGCCTTATGACGTTTTCAGCAAAATCCACTATTCTTATGGGCTCACCCATGTCCAGCACAAAGATCTCTCCGCCCTTGCCATGTGAGGCCGCAAGCAGCACAAGCTGCGCAGCCTCGGGTATAAGCATGAAGAAACGGGTAATGTCGGGATGCGTGACCGTGAGGGGGTTGCCCTTTTTAATTTGCTCCTGAAACACGTGTAGCACGCTTCCGTTGCTGCCAAGCACATTGCCAAAGCGTACGGTACTGAAGCGTGTGCTTCCGCGCTTATTGGCTGAAAGGGCCATGAATTCGGCTATGCGCTTTGTTGCGCCCATGGTGTTTGTGGGGTTTACCGCCTTGTCCGTAGAGATAAGCACGAAGTCTCCCACCCCTGCGTCAATGGCCGCCTCTATGAGGTTCTTCGTGCCAAAGACATTGTTCTTTATGGCCTCAAGCGGGTTTGCCTCCATGAGAGGCACATGCTTGTGAGCGGCGGCATGAAAGATAACCTCTGGCGCCTCCGTACCAAGAAGACTTCGTATTCGCACAGAGTCAGCAATGTCTCCGATGGCCGTGACGAGCTTTAGCCCGGGGAAGTCGCGCCTGAGTTCGAGGTCTATTTCAAAGAGAGAATTCTCATAGCGGTCAAGCAGCACAAGACTTTGGGGGCCATAACCCGATATCTGGCGCGACAGTTCCGATCCGATGGAACCCCCGGCTCCGGTGACCATCACACGCCTTCCACCGACATAGTCCCGTATGTCTTTTATGTCCGTACGTACGGGCTCGCGCTGAAGCAGGTCTTCAAACGAGAACGGCTTGATGTTTGATACCGTAACGGAGCCGTCAAGTATCTCGCTCACACCGGGCAAGATGTTGATGGGCAGGGAGAATGGCTTGCATGCATCATATATGCGGCGGATGGCCTTCTGGCCAGCCGAGGGGATGCAGATCAGGATCTCCTCCGGGTCATGCGCTTTTATTGCCGCCTCCATTTCATCCACAGTACCAAGAATGGGGACGCCGTGTATTGTGAGGCCGCTCTTGTATTTATCGTCGTCCAGAAAACCCACTGGCACATAATCCGTATTGGGGTTGTTCTTCATGTCCCTTGCGATCATCTCGCCTGCGTCTCCGGCGCCTATGATAAGCACCCTCCTGCCCTCTGCGCCTGACTCCAGATATTCTCTGAAAACCCGAATGAAAAATCGCATGCCGCCTGAGAGCATGATCAACAATAGCCAGTCAATGACATATATGCTTCGAGGGTAGAGTGTGTTATTGAAAAAGGTGCGCACAAGTATGAAGAAGATAACGCTTCCAAAGGTGACGCTCTTAAATATCCTGGCCAGATCGTTCACGCTGGCATAACGCCAGAGATCTTTATGAAGCCCCTCAAGCACGTAGAACACAAGCCTGACCAGCACCAGGAGCGGCAAGTATGTAATGAAGTTATCAAAATGCTCCTTGGGGATGACACCCTCAAAGCGCAGGATAAAGGCCAGGTAATTTGCCAATATCGCCTGCAGCAGGTGCACCAGGGTAACCACCAGGCGCCTGTTACGAAAGGTGACCTGCTGGAAAAAATTAAATACTCTGGTAGTAAGTGTTGGCATAGCGCTTATCTCCGCACATGGATCATACGTGCCCCACCGCAAAGAGTACTTTGTGCTCCCTCTCCTGCTGGTCATGGGGTATGGCTGTCAGGTCGGCAGATACGTTCTCGGATACCTCTATCTCCTGCGGCAGCGGAGTAAGTTTCCCAAGGAATATGCGCTTCAGGAGTTCCTTGCTCTTCATAGTATTTGGGATAAGGTCCAGGCGTACGGCCACCAGCTTGATCGCGGCCACGATTTTGCCCTTAAGGCTCCTGTCCACCGCTGGGCAGTCAGCAAAAAGCTCCACGTCCCTGAATCCCCCTTCACTCAACAGCGCGTGAAGTTCAGGAGCAGAGAGGTAGCTATGGCTATAAGGGCTTGGATTAAAGCCTGCCCAGCTTTTATTCACAGTGCCAATGATTATCACCCCACCTTCTCTCAGCACCCGGAGCGCCTCGGCAATAAAGCGTGCCGGCTCCTTCAGGTAATATATGGCCTCATATAGTATAACAACGTCAAAACCATCATCGTCAAAAGGCAGGTCATGGGCATCAAGCACGCGGACCTCAATGCGCTCACCATAGTGTTCCTTGGCCCGCCTGACCAGCCCCTCGTCATAATCTCCTCCAACCACGCTCTTTGCCACTTCAGAGAGAGCGCCAAGGCCCTGCCCGGAGCCGCATGCGACTTCCAGCACGTCCTTGCCTTCACAGTACCGGGAGGCAAAGCGGTAGCGCGTAGCCATGCGCTCTATCTGCTCCTTGGTCACCGGGGCGCCGGTGACCTCGGTGACGGTACTGAAGTCTATCCTTTGCTCATCTGGCAAGGCTACTTACCGAAACTCCTGACCGCGTCTATGACCAACTTTACTTCCGAATCCTCTATCTCAGGGTAAATGGGGAGCGAGACCACCTCACGCGAGATGCGCTCGGTCACAGGCAGGTCGAAGTGGTCGAGGCCCAGTGGTTTTTGCTTATGCATGGCAGTGGGCCACGAGATCAGCACCTCCACGCCGCTGCTTCGCAAGTGCTCCACCAACTCGTCGCGCCGCGGGGAGCGTATGACGTAGTTCTGGTAAACGTCAAAGTAATCGTCAGAGCTCCTGGGGTGAGGCGTGACCTCCCGAAGCCCTGAGAGGGCGTCGTCATACATTGCGGACACTTCCCGCCTGCGCAGCACCCAGTCGTCAAAATGCCTGAGCTTCGCATGCAGGAGCGCGGCATGGAGGTTATCAAGGCGCGTGCACCAACCGTAGCATTCTATTACTTCCACACTGTCGACGCGCCCGTTGTCGCGGAACGCGCGAAGCTTGCGGGCAAGCTGGTCGTCGCTTGTCATGACGATGCCGCCATCGCCTGCGGTGCCGAGCATCTTGGCCGGATAGAAGCTTAATATGGACGTGTCCCCTATGGAGCCGGCCATGCGGCCCTTGTACTTTGCCCCAAGGGCTTGTGCGGAGTCCTCTATTACGCGAAGGCCATGCTTTTGGGCAAGCGCCATAACGGGGTCCATATCAGCGCTATGTCCGTTTAAGTGCACGGGTATAATGCCTTTGGTCCTGGCAGTGATGGCTGCCTCCAGCCGGGAGACGTCCATATTGAAGTCGTCCGTGACATCAACAAGTATGGGCGTGGCGCCGCACTGGACAATGGCCCCCACGGTGGCAACAAAGGTATGGGCCACGGTTATGACCTCATCGCCCGGCCCCCAGCCAAATGCCTGTGCCGAGAGGTACAGGGCGTCAGTGCCGGAGTTTACGCCTATGGCATGCTTTACGCCAACGTACTTTGCTATGGCGTCCTCAAAGTCCTCAAGGTGCTGGCGGAGTATGAACTCGCCCTCCCCCATGATCTCATGCCATACCGCGTCAAGCTCTGGCTTCATCTCGCGGTACTGCTTCTTAAAATTAACAAACCTTACCTTGTAATCGTAAGCCATATACTCTTATCTCCTAAAATGGGCGCATCAGGACAAAGTTTTTTTCACAGCTTCGATGATATTGTCTGAAGTGGGGTAATAGACGGCTTCGAGTTTTCTGCTCGCCGGTGCTGGTGAGTCAGGAAGCGCCACCCTTGATACCGGGGCTTTCAGGGAACTAAATGCGTTTTCCATAATGACCGCTGAGACCTCGGCCGAGACGCCGAAGCTCTTCCATCCCCCGTCGGCCACAACAGCGCGCCCGGTCCTTCCAACGCTCTCGGCAATGAGTTCCTCGTCCAGAGGCTTAATGGTCCTGAGATCAAGCACTTCCACATCAATGCCGTCACCTAGGAGCTTCTCCGCCGCCTCCAGGGCCTCAACCACCATATATGAAGACGCAATTACCGTAACATCATTTCCGCTGCGCCTTATCTCGCCCTTGCCTATGGGCACTTCGTAGAGTCCCTCCGGCACATGGCCTCTCTGTCCATAGAGCCACCTCTCGTCAATATACAGGACTGGATTGTCATCCATAACGCTCGAATAAAAAAGGCCCTTGGCGTCATAAGGTGTTGCAGGCATCACCACTTTCAAGCCCGGCACATGGGCGTACATGGCCTGAAGGGCCTGCGAGTGCTGGGCCGCCTGCTCTCCGCCGCGGTTGATGATCCCCCATATGACCATGGGCACGCTGACCTGATGGCCGAACATGTAATACCAGTTTGCTGCCTGGTTGATTATCTGGTCCATTGCGAGGTACATGAAATCGAGCCTGGGATGCTCAACTATCGGCCTCATCCCTGCCAGGGCTGCACCCACTGCCGCCCCTGTGATGGCACCTTCGGAGACCGGCGTGTCTATGACCCGCTCTGGGCCGTATTTGTCAAGAAGACCAGTGGTAGTAGAACCAACGTACCAGGGGCTGATCACACCCTGGCCGATCAAGAACGCGCTGTCCTCAGCTTCCAATATCTGGTGAAGGGCCTCGTTTATGGCCTCAACAAAGGATATCTCTCTCATTTAAATACCTTCAGGGAATTTTCCGTGCCGGGCCAGGGTGATCTGCGTGCCTCGTCAATTGCGTGCTGGACCTCCTTCTGGATCCTGGAGTAATACCCGTCACGCTGCCCGGAAGACATTAGCCCATCGGCCAACATGTAATCCTCAAGGCGCTTAACAGCACAGCTGTCTATCCAGGCGTCCACTTCCGCCTTATCCCTGAGACCCTTCTGAATGTCGTAGTTCGGCCCCACATGTCCGCGCCAGCGGTAGGTCATGCACTCTATGAGGGTCGGGCCACCGCCCTGCCTTGCAAGCGAGACCGCTTCGGAAGCGGCCCGGTATACGTCTACTGCGCTGTAGCCGTCAACGCGCTCAGAGGGCATGTCAAAGGCCTCCGCCTTTTCATGGATGTCCGGGTTGGACTGTATCTCGGTAATGGCCATATGGGTGGAGTAGAAATTGTTCTCGCAGACAAATACCACTGGGAGTTTTTTAAGGGCCGCAAAATTCAGGGATTCGTAAAACACTCCCTCTGTAGCCGCGCCATCACCAAAGAAGCTCACGGCCACGCGCTCCTCTCCTCGGATGGAAAATGCTAAAGCAGAGCCAACGGCCAGTGGTATGGTGCCGCCCACAATTGCAGAGCTTCCAGGGAAGCCCACCTCCGGGGCGACCAGGTGCATCGAGCCTCCATAGCCCCTAGAGCAACCAGTGCTGCGGCAGAAGATCTCCGCAAACATGGCATTTAAGTCGCCGCCCTTTGCCAGGTAATGCCCGTGGCTGCGATGGGTGCTGTACACCATGTCCTCAGTGTTCAGCACAGCGCATACACCGGCGGCCACAGCCTCCTGCCCTTCATAAAGGTGGCAGGGGCACTGTATCTCCCTTTCCTCAAAGGGCTTGTCGCTGTCCTTGGCCACAAGGTCCGCAATGGCGGTCTCCGACGTGCGTATGAGGACCATGGAGAGGAACATCTCAAGCAAGGCCTCCTCACTAATGCCCGAAACCTCGGAGGGATCAAAAGGCTTGCAATAATGTTCAGGAAGCGGCTTCATATTTTATTCTTCTTTCCCCCTGTGCCGTAGTTCTTCAAGCTCAACAACCGCCTGAGGCTTTTTGTCCGAGAACACTGCCAGTACTGTCCGTATTATTATACTCATGTCTATAAAAAGATTGCGCTCCCTTACGTATTTCATCTGGAGTCCAAGCTTCCTGGGCCTTATGTATGTCTCATACCCTTCATCAGGGTCCCCGAACATATCAAGCACCGCCCCCTCGTCCGAGTTCCACAGGCTTGCCCAGTCAGTTATGCCCGGCCTTACGCCGAGGATAATCTTCTGTCCATCCGTGTACATGTCCACATACTTCTGGACCTCGGGCCTCGGCCCTACAAAGCTCATGTCACCAACGAGCACATTAAAAAGCTGTGCGAGCTCGTCAAGCTTGAACTTCCTGATGAACCTGCCGGCCACTGTAATGCGAGGGTCTTCATCTGATGATGAAGGGCCACCTGTCTTCTCAGCGTCCACCACCATAGAACGGAACTTGAATATCCTGAAGGGCTCCCCCCGAATACCCACGCGCACGCCCCTGTAAAAGACCGGCCCTCCGTCTTCGCTCTTTATCCTTAATGCAGTATATGCCAGCAACGGGCTGAATACCACTAGCCCGAACAGGGACAATATTATGTCAAAAAGCCTCTTTACCATATTTCCTGAATGATAGCATTAAATTAAACAGACACCCGGAGACCTGACCAGGCTTACCCCATATATAAAGAATATATTAACAGATGGGTAATTTACTGGCAAGATAAAATCCCCGATCAGGGCATCTCAAAACCCATCAGAAGGGGCAGCCTTAATGCTTCATTAACCCCAGGCGTCTACACAGGTGCTGACGGGTCAAGCACCCTTGGCAGGTCCTTGGCAAGCGTGGTGCCGCAGAAAAATTAACCAGCATATGATGCCGTCTTTTGATTTCCATATGGCGACTATGGGTTATCATAAAGTTATCATAAAGTTATATACAGGGGCTTGCACAGAGGGGGACTTTGGGATTTGACCCATAAGGGCAGGGACAGACAGCGTAGCTCGGAGCGTGTGCTCCATCCCATGAAGCGCGAGGCAGTGCGCGCCGAACGCCTCAGAGAGCTGCTTGAGGAACTTGCGGAGATAAACACTTTTGAGCATGGGCACGTGCCGGTCCCTGTGATAGTCGAGGGCAAGCGCGATAAGGCAGCGCTTCGCGCCCTGGGGCTCGCTGGAGAGGTCATCACCTATAACCAGGGCATGAACGTCCATGACTTCTGCGAACACATTAGAGAGCAATACTCAGAAGTTGTACTCCTTATGGACTGGGACCGCGAGGGCGACGCCCTCAACAGAAAGATCGGCAGGGAACTTAAAGGTCGTTGGGAGGTCTATAAGCATTTCCGCGAGACATTGCGCCTCATGTGCCAGAAAGAGGTCAAGGACGTTGAGGGCCTGCCAGCGCTCTTAAGAAGGCTTGAGACAGGGTTGGTGGATGAAACACTTATTGAGCCGCCGGAGCCACCAGAGCCAAAGGAGCCAAAGGAGAGAAACAGTTGAAAATTCTTGGCGACAGGGGCGAGGACGCTGCGGTTAAGTTCTTAAAGAAAATGGGCTACCAGATAGTAAAGCGCAACTGGCGCTCACCTGCCGGTGAGGTGGACATCATCGCCCGAGACGGCGAAACACTGGTGTTTATCGAGGTCAAGTCCAGAGGAAAGGGAAGCTTCGTCTCAGCAGTCGAGAGCGTGGACGCACGCAAGCAGAGGCGCATCACGCGCACAGCCCTTCATTATATAAGCGCCCTTAAAGACCCCGAAGGCCCGCCTCCTGTGCGGTTCGACGTTATGTGCGTGTCAGGCGGGCTTAGGCCAAAAGTGGAGGAGCATATAGCAGATGCTTTTGGTTTGGATGGATGAATAGTTGACACCACTTACGAGATGGTGTATATTAGTATCTACTAATATACTTCAATGGAGATACGGAGACTTGCCATGAAAAAGGCCTCGGAGCTTTTCAAGCTCCTCTCGGTAGACAGCAGGATAGAGATAGTGGAGCAACTTAAAAAAGGCCCCATGAGCGTTAGTGCCCTTGCCCTTGCCCTTGGCATATCACAGTCAGCAGTGAGCCAGCACCTGCGTGTGCTCAAATCCGCCGACCTTGTGGAAGACAAGCGCGACGGCTACTGGATATTTTATTCTCTCAACCTTGTGGCCCTGGAGAAGTGCCGCCAGAGGCTCAACAAAATATGTACCTGCGGGTGCACTGGTAAGGGGAAGAAGACAACCCCGGTAAAAACACTGAATCTGAAGTCATAATATTTTTACCATCAATATTAGTGCATGCGCATGTACTAATGGAAAGGAGGAAAGAGAACAATGCCCACGGACAAGGAAGAAGTTAAGAAGCCGGAAGTAACAGATCCAGCCGCCCAAGGTGCCCCGGATAATAATTGCACTGAGCAGGAAAAGGGCTCCTGCGGCTGCGGCTGTATCATGCCGCCGCTTGAGAAAGAATAAGTTTGCAAAGGGGGCTGGCTGGTACTAGCCCGCCCCCAATGCATTGCCCAGGAGGGCAACCCTGACAGCCAACTGCCTGAGCATGGCAACCTCAGGCCGTGCTGCCGCACTGCCTGTCGTAGAAATCGCTGTTATAGAAATGGCGCTTCTGGCGGCTTGTGAGCTTGTGCGCAAAAACACCCTGTGCTTCCCTGCCACGAAACGTCCCCGCAACGCGTGCGCATGCCTTGCCATCATCAGGAACCGCAGGGCCTACGGCCTCTCAAAATATGCCGCCGGGATATATTATCTAAAACATGCTTGCCCATCAGGCCTTGTTCCCGCCCTTTGCCGCATGCTCCTCGCTACTGTCTGAACGCGAAGGGCTCAGGGCCTCGACTGTATAGCCCAGCACTGCTCCGATCAAGCTGCCCACCATTGTGAAGAAGGCCGCAACAACCATAATGCCTGTCACGCTGATAACAACGATCAGAGCACGCATGAGCACAGTAGGTTCCACTGGCCCTCCTGTGATCGCGGCCAGTACCATGACAGCCCCCGAGCCACTGATAAAGAAGGCCGGCGTAAGCCCTATCACCGCAAACAGGATCATCCCTGTAAGTGCTCCGATCTTTACCCCCGCCCTGACTGTAATTCCTGCTCCCTCTTTCATGGCCTGATGCCCCCTTTCACTCTTTTGCCCATAAAGATGCACCATTCGTGCCACTTTCAAACTCACTGATTTTCCACGGAAACCCACCCCCACCCTTTGCATTTACGCAAAAAACCTTCGCACCCACGCAAGCAGCCACGGGCTGGTATTAACTGGAGGCCGTCTGCCCCGACCGTGTTCAAGAAATGTATCGCTGAAACTTATCCTGTATAAATAGTATTTGCTTCAGGAGGGGCCACAGGCCCCCCCAGCCACGGGCTGGTATTAACTGGAGGCCGTCTGCCCCGACCGTCTTCAGAAGAAGTAATGCAGAAACTTATCCTGTATAAATAGTATTTGCTTCAGGAGAGGCCACGAGCCCCCAGCCACGGGCTGGTATTAACTGGAGCGCACAGCTTCCAGCGCCTCCAAGAAAAGGAACGTAGAAACTTTTCCTGTATAAATACTATTTGCTTCAGTAGCAGTTTTGTTTCCTTTAAGGGATCAACAGAAATATTTCGAAGATGAGATATTTTTTTACTTATATTGAAAACGTTCGAGGCCATAGCCACCAGTTAATACGAGCCCGTGGCTCGTTCGAGGTCGGTACGAGTCGCTCACGACCTGACGGCCACCAGTTAAAAGGGGCCCGTGGCCCCCCCCCGTCCTTGAAAGGACGGGGGGAGGGGCTTACTTAAGCAGTTTTGTGTTCGGGTATTTCTTTTCCCACTTTTTCAGAGAAGTATCCGTGGAGTCCACCTCAGGCAGCCAGCGCTGGAAGTACTTTCCCTGGATACCCATAAGGCCTCTGCTGTAGGGGTACCACAGCGTGCCAGTCTCTTCGTCCACCAGCACGAAGGTGTTGTCGTAAGTCCATCCCGAAGGGCGTATCGTAAGGGTAATGCCGTCTATCGTGCGGTCGTACACGGCCGCCAGGTCCTTAAGAGGTCAGTACCCCACGGCAATGGGCTTGCCGTCAATATTCGTGTTGGCAATCTCGTGCCAGGAGAGCTTCCTGACCGAATAGGCCTGGTCCTCGGTCTCGCCCGAGACGCCGATTATCCTCATGCGCCCCGGTGCGCCTTTGGCGTCATCGCTTATGTGCGAGTCGTCAAGCGTCTTAAACGCCCACCTGCCGATACCGTGCTGGAACCTCTTTGGATTGAACCCTATGTTTGCAGCCTGTGTCACTTCCCATTTCTCGCCCGTACGGTCGGTTATGAATATCTTCCCGTCGTTTTTCGCGCTCTCTGCCGGGGCCGGTCCCATGGCAAACAACACGAAGGCCAATGCCAGCGCCGCTGTTATCGCAAATACATTTCTCATCATTATCACCTCGCCTCAGGGGTGGATGTTCATGTATGCATATCCGCCCATCCCGGCAACCAGCCCAACTTTCATAAAGTAAGGAAGGCAGGAATACCGGAGAGCCTTCTTATTTATATGCTAGCGCATAAGAGGGCATGTTGCAAAATTCCCAGACAGGGGGCTTCACGTTATTTTCATTATTGCGTGAATTTTTTCAGGACACGGTATTTTTGAGATTGCCCTAAACTTGTGTGTATCAGGGTAAAACAATTATAATAACGGGCTATAGCTCATTGGCAAGGAGACATTGTGGCAGAACAAATGCAAAAAAGCATTACAGATAAAACGTGGGACCTGTTCGCATCTGTGAAGCTTGCCATTATAATCTTCGCCCTCATCGCCGCGACATCCGTGGTGGGCACAGTGATCGAACAGAACGCGGACTCCACCAGGAACATCAATATCATAGCCAAGTTCGTGGGCTACACTGTCGCCCCGTCGGTCTATAGCGCCCTGGACGCCGTGGGCTTCACCGACATGTACCACGCGTGGTGGTTCAACCTGCTTCTGGCGGCTTTTGCAGCAAACCTTACCATCTGCTCCATAGACCATTTCCCGCCCAGATGGAGGCTTGCCAGGGAAAAACTGAAACCTCTCAAGGACGAGCAGTTCCGCGGCTTCTCAATAAAAAAGGAGTTTCTACTTAAGGGTAGCCAGAGCGATGCGCGCGCACGGCTCACCGAGGCCGTACGGGGCCTCGGTTTCAGAAAGTACGAGTCCTCTGAGGGGGCGGACGGCTGGCAGGTCTATGCGCAGCGCCAGCAGTACTCGCGCCTGGGCGTGTATATCACTCACATAAGCATACTGTTCCTGCTTGTGGGCGCTGTTATCGGCACGCTTATGGGCTTTAGCGGATACGTGAACATCCCCGAGGGCGCGTCATACCCAACAGCCTTTGCACGCAAGCAGATAACAAACCAGGAATACGCAGAGCGCACAACGCTCGTAAACACGCTGCTGAGGGCGGGCGGCAATATGGAAAAGGCCGCAGCAGCCCTTAGCACTCCAGAGGTGAAGGTCACCGCCGAGCGCCTGAACAACAGGCTTATCACGCTTGGCGCGGAGCCCCTGGGGTTCTTTGTCAAGAACGAGGAGTTCGAGGTGAGCTTCTACGGCACGTCAGACCAGGCAAAGGAGTACTCCAGCCTGCTGGTGATCTACGACAAGGGCATTGAGGTAGTGAGAAAGCGCATCGAGGTCAACGACCCCCTGAAATACGGTGGCTATACCTTCTACCAGTCCAGCTACGGCATGATGGAGAACAAGGACGAATTCATTTTCAGGCTTAGTGCCCTGAGCATGGGTAGCAGCCCGGAGCGCCATGAACTAAGGCTTGGGGACTCCTTCACCATGCCCGGCACATCCACAAAGATCACCCTCAAGGACTTCAGCCCGGCTATAAGCTTTGACCCCTCCGGCAAGGCGTCCACGTATACGGACATGATGAACAACCCCGGCCTCCAGATAAAGGTGGAGGAGGGAGATGCTGTCTATACAAAATGGATACTCAGGCGCTATCCCCAGACCTGGGACATGACAAACAACAGCCGCATCGAGTTCTCCGACGTATGGGGGGCACAGTTCACTGGCCTCCAGGTGCGCCGCGACCCTGGCGTATGGATCGTCTACCTCGGGTGCTTAATAATGTCCATAGGCCTCTACATGGCCTTCTTCACCAGCCACCGAAGGGTATGGGTCAGGCTCAGGGACGAAGGCCGCTCAGGGACCAAAGTGACAGTGGCCGCATCCGCCCACAAGGGGCGCGAGGGTTTTGAGCAGAAGATCGACAGCATGATAACCCTTCTTACCGAGGGAGGAATTAATGGATAGTTCACAATTGTTCGGCATCGCAACGTTTCTCTACATCGTTGCAATGATCCTATACATCACATACCTGATGACAAAGAGCGAGGGCGTTGGCAAGGCCGCAACCACGGTCACGGTTGTGGGCTTTGCGGGCCAGAGCGTTGCCTTCATCATGAGATGGCTGGAGTTTCACCAGCTGCAGGACATCCCCGGATTAAACGGCTGGATACGTTCCGTCCCGCTCACCAACCTCTACGAATCGCTTATATTCTTTGTATGGTCACTCATACTGGTCTATCTCATTGTTGAGTTCAAGTACAAGACGCGCTCCTTCGGGGCTTTTGTTACACCCATGGCCGGCCTTGCGCTGGCATTTATCGAGATGAGCGGCATGTCCGCAGACCTCCAGCCACTGGTGCCCGCACTCCAGAGCAACTGGCTCCTGGTGCACGTGTTCATGAGCTTCATAGCCTACGCCACCTTTGCCGTGGCCTTTAGCACAGGCCTCATGTACCTCATCTCCACCACCGAGAGAAAAACAGACTGGGCCTATATCTTCTGGACATGCATGCTTGGCTTGTTCCTGGTGGTCCTGGGCGCAATGGGGCTTGATTTCCTGAAGTTCAAGCTCGCAGGCCAGGAAGGCCAGTTCGCTGTGAAAAGCGTGCTGTTCAAGGCCACCTTCAGGAGCGGCTCCCCGGGCGTTGTCTTTGCAAGCTATGCGGCCTCTGTGGGCATGATCTTTGCCCTTTGGAACTTCGGCGGGGCCTTAAGGAGGATACTGGAGTCTTTTGAACTCTCGCCGGACATGCTTGATGAGGTCACATACAAGAGCATTGCCGTGGGGTTCCCTATCTTCACCCTTGGGGGGCTGATCTTCGGCGCGATCTGGGCTGACCAGGCTTGGGGCGTCTACTGGAGCTGGGACCCCAAGGAGACATGGAGCCTCATCACATGGTTCTTCTACGCCTTCTTCCTCCACTCCCGCCTGATGCGCGGGTGGCGCGGGCAGAAGGCCGCCGCTGTTGCTGTGCTGGGCTTTGTTGCGGTCATCTTCACTTATCTGGGGGTTAACCTCCTGCTTAGCGGACTGCACGCCTACGGCAGCCAGTAGAATACCGGGCCTGCTGACAGCGGGCCTTGAATGCACAAGTGCATTCCCTGTGGGCTCGTTCCGACGAGCCAACAGGGAGGTTTATTAATCAGCGTACCTTGGGGAAGGGGGCTATCATGAGGCTTCGGGCCGGTTATATTGCTGCTGCCGTTCTGATATCGTGCGTTGTCCTTGCCTCGTATGTGTTATTTGCGATGGGGGCGGGCAGTTCTGCCTACTCCTACGGGGCCAGAGAACGCGCGGAACTCCTTGCCGACGTTATACTCAACAGCTTCCTCTCCCAGAGCCACTCTGGCGGCAAACCCGATGTGGACCGTTTTCTTGACTACCTCGCTGGCAGCCGCGCCGGGGGGATAAGGAGCGTCCGCCTTCTGGCCCCGGAAGGTGATAAACCATATGCACGGGCCGTGCTGGACCGCATGAGCGGCACCACCGGAGATGGCCTCTCTGATGAAGGGCTCAAGCAGCTGGAAGTGACCAGGGCAGTGCTGAACAAGGACGCATGCCGCAAGTGCCACGCGGAAGAAGGTGACGTGCTTGCCTTTTTAAGCGTTAGCGTAGAGGCCAGCGACCCGTACTGGCGCTCAAGGCAACTCGACAACCAGCTGCTCCAAAGGGGACTGCTCTTTGGCTTTGTTCTTATAGCCGCGCTCGGGTTGGCGGCCCTGCTCTTCCGTGCCACAACGGCAACAGAGGCCAAAGACGCCGACGACAGGGGCCACGAGGACCTCAGAGGAGGGTTCGGTTCGCTCTTTACATGGCTGAACGCCGCGGGCAAGACCCCGGACGCCAGCAGCATCAGGAACATGGAGAAGGTCGAGAAGATGGCCACCATCGGGGAGCTCTCCTCAGCCATTGCCCACGAGATCAAGAACCCCCTGGCCGGCATAAGCGGGGCCATTCAGGTCCTTTCAGAGGGCTTCAAGCGTGATGACCCGCGCCGCAGGATCATCGAAGAAGTACTTGTCGAGATCAACAGGCTTGACAAGACAGTGAGAAACTTAATGGCATTTGCGCGCCCTCCGGACCCGAGCCTCATACGCATGCCGGTATCCGCAATAATCGAGCGCACGGTGGAACTGGTGGCGGGGCAGGCCAAAAAACAGCGCATAGATGTTAAAATACTTCCTACTGACGACCTGGCAGTGGTCCGGGCGGACCCAGACCAGATGCAGCAGGTGCTGTTGAACATAATAGTGAACGCCTTGTATGCAATGCCAGAAGGTGGCGAGCTCACGATAGCCACCCGGGTGTTGAAGGCAGGAGGTGTGGTGGAGGTGACAATATCCGACAATGGCAGGGGGATCGCCAAAGATGATCTGGAGAGGATATTCGAACCATTTTTCACAACAAAGACCTCTGGAACCGGGCTCGGCCTTGCCATATGCCGCAACATTGTCGAGATCCATCGCGGCACAGTGGATGTGGAATCATCCCCTGGGCATGGCACTACATTCAGGATAAAACTGCCTTTGGAGAACTGACAGAATGTCCGAAATCAAGATACTTGTAATAGACGACGAAAAACTCGTGCGATGGTCCCTGGAGCAGAACCTCTCCGGTGACGGCTACATCGTGATCACCGCTGACAAGGGGCTGGACGGCCTGAGCCTCTTCAAGGACGAGTCCCCTGACATCACCCTCCTTGACATACACCTTCCCGACGTATCAGGCATCACCGTGCTTGAGGGCATCAAGGAGATCAACAGCCAGGCCCTGGTGGTAATGATAACGGCCTTTGGCGACATTCAGACCGCTGTGAAGACCATCAAGCTTGGCGCCTATGATTTCGTAGAGAAGCCCTTTAACCTGGAAAAACTGAAGATACTCGTGGAGAAGGCCCTTGAGACCGCGTCGCTGAGGAAGGAAGTGCGCCAGTTCCGCTCAAACCTCACCGCCCGCTACGGCTTCGACAGCATCATCGGCGAGTCCCCGGAGATCAGGAAGACCTTCGACCTTATCTCCAAGGTCGCAAAGAGCGACGCCACAACGATATTCGTAAACGGCGAGTCCGGCACGGGCAAAGACCTGGTGGCCAAGGTGATACACTACCAGAGCGCGCGCACCGGAAGCCCCTTCATGGAGATAAACTGCACCGCGCTGCCTGATACCCTGGTGGAGAGCGAGCTTTTCGGATATGAAAAGGGTGCCTTCACCGATGCCAAGGCCACAAAGAAAGGGCTCTTCGAGCTTGCCGACGGGGGCACCGTGTTCCTGGATGAGATCGGGGACATGAAGCCCGCCACCCAGGCAAAGCTCCTGAAGGTCATCGAGAACAAGTCCTTCAAGCGCATTGGCGGGACAAAAGACATAGTGGTGGACGTGCGTATCATAGCGGCCACGAACAAGATCATGCAGGACGAGGTCCGATTGGGCAATTTCCGCGAGGACCTGTATTACCGCCTACGCGTCATACCCATAACGCTCCCTCCGCTCAGGGACCGCGGCGATGACGTGCTCCTGCTGGCGAAGTTCTTCATTGACAGCTTCAACAGCGAGTTCAAGAAGAACGTCAAGGGGCTCTCCAAGATGACCATGAAGAGCTTCAAGGAATACCCGTGGCACGGCAACGTCCGGGAGCTGAAGAACGTGATCGAGCGTGCAATGATACTGGAGAGCGAGGACCTGATACTGCCGGAACATCTGCCCCTGGAGCTGTCTTCCAAGGAAGTCCAGATACAGAACGTCAAGGGCATAGACATCAAGATACCCGCTGGCGGCATAGACATAGAGAGCGTGGAGAAGGAGCTCATCCGCCAGGCCCTGGACTCGACCCGGGGCAACCAGACCAGGGCGGCCAAGATGCTCAACCTCACGCGCGACACCCTCAGGTACAGGATGCAGAAGTTCGGTTTTTTACAGGGGAAGGCCTCTTGAGCACGATTCTTGCATAATCATTTCTGACCGCCCAAAGTTGAGGCTGGGAGATTCCGAGGCCAGAGGCGGTAGAGAGGGGGGAACTTGAAAATCCTTGTTGTTGACGACGAGCAACTTGTACGCTGGTTTCTTGAGCGAGCGCTTAAGAAATGGGGCCATGAGGTCGTATCCGCACCAAGTACCAAGGAAGCCCTGGCCATCCTTGAAACCTCGAAATTCAATGTACTGTTTACAGACCTCCGCATGCCAGAGAGTAATGGCACACAACTGCTAAAACAGGTGAGCGATATGCCCAATAAATGCGAGAAAATAGTCGTTTGCTCAGCATTTATCACCACGGAAATGGCAAAGGGATATGGCAGCAAAGGCATACTGACCCTCAAAAAACCTTTCAAGCTCGCTGAACTGGAGTCTGTTCTGGCCAGATGTGAGAAAGACTTAAAAGCCTGACCCAGCGCCTTGCGCCTTGATGCGCTTGCGATGCCTGACCATATAAGGTGCCAGCAGACACTCCGACATAGGTCGCGACGACCGCACGAGCATCCTCCTAAAGAAAGTGCCTTCAATACAGGAAAAGTTCCTGCGTTACTTATCCTGAAAACGTTCGAGGCGAAAGCCACCAGTTTAAAAGGGGCCTGTGGCCCCTAGTTGTTGTCGAGGATATCCTTGAGTGCATCGGCTGTGGTTTGTCCCTCAGGAGAGTCAGTGAGGAGTTCTATCTCACCTGGGCCTGAGACTCCGAGCCCCAGTTCAGCAGCCCGCTTGATCTGTTCGTGCTCAAAGACCCTCTTTTGCATTATGTTGCTGTTGCTGCCGAGCATCTTAAGTACTGCCACGCCCACCGCGTCCACGGCAACACGGTCAGAGCCCGCGATAAACAGTCCGGCATGCTTTGTGGGGCCTTTCATGGGGCCCTTGTCAACCATTGCCTCCAATGCGTCCACAACAACGAGTGCGGGGCTGTAGGGCAGGTTGGCCTCGGCTATCATCTTCTTCATGCTGCGAAACGACGTGTGAAGCTCCGCCATGTTCTTCTGGTGGAGCATGCCTATGGTGTTCTTAAGCGATATAGTGAACCCGCCTCCAAAGCCGTGGGTCTTGATGCAGCATGTGCTTACAACATAATCTGACTCCATCACCGGCTTGGCAAAGTAGAAGCCCTTTCTCCAATGGGAATCCGGGGGCTCGAAATACTCCCAGCGGTCATCGGGCATTGTCTCGAAGTTTATGAGCCTCGCGCCCAGGCGCTCGCAAAGCGCATGTATGCCCTTGTCCTCAAGCGTGCCAGCGGTTCTGGTGGGTCCGCTGCGGTCTCCTACCGTGATCCCGGCTGCGCCTGCCTCGGTGAACACATTTATCAGGGCAGAGAGAGTGTCGTTGTGTGTAGAGCCTGGATAGGGGTCTGCGGTATTGAAATTGGGCTTTATCAGGACCTGCCCGCCCTTTGCGGCACCTCCGCCTCCAGGCAGGTCGCCAAGCAGATCAATAGAGCGCCTGACGCCATCTCCTCTGTCATCGGTCCTGACTATTGATACCCTGGTCTTCTCGTCCATAGTATGGCTCCTGGCTTTAACCATTTTAAACAGTAAAGGGGAAAACCTCTCCGACTCTTCTCCATCCTGGCACATCCCCGTCAACCCGGTACAGGGACATGCTCTCCACAGTGAAATTCGCAGTGACTGCGCTTCCGATGCTTTGTATTACAGCGTCTTTAGAGGAGTTGTCAATATCCACGTAAAGAAGGCTAAGATGCGGGATATACTTCTCCGGCTTCTCTGGCCTCTCTGACCTCTCTGACCTCTCTGAAGAGCCCCCTTGCGCCCTGAACTTCAAAAAGGCCTCCTCAGCCCTGAGCCGGGCCTCCATAAGACTTGACGTGGGCTCGGCAAGAAGATAAAGGCATCTGAAGAACGAGTCCTCCCTGCCCACACCGGAGAGCCTGATCTCAAACGGAGGCATCGCCGAGGCAAGCGCGCCCGCAGCCAGCAGGAGGTCTTCTTCGTCTCCTTTGAGGCCCCCAAGCACAGTGACGTGGGCGCTGAAACCGGGCCCTCCGTATTGAGCGGAAAGGGCTTCAATAAGGGCATTCAATCTCACCGCAAGAAATGCAGGAGGCTCTATCCAGAGTGCGTATCCAGCGTCTTGGCTCATCTCATATTCTACAACAGAAACCAACAACTTCATGCTTTGCCATGCTTTGCCATGCTTTGCCATGCTTTGCCATATTAAGCCATGTTAAACCATGCTGTGCTATAATGAGAAATCGGGTTCAGGCTGCCCGATCTCACCGGGGGAGACCATTAATCAGGAGGTCTCACATGCCTGTGATCGCTGTTATCAACCAGAAGGGTGGGGTCGGGAAGACCACCTCTGTGGTCAACCTGGGCGCAGGCCTTGCCCTGCTGGGCAAGCGTGTGCTGGTTGTTGACCTCGACCCCCAGGCACACCTGACCTACTCCCTGGGCATTCAGGCCCATGAGCTGAACCGTACCATCTATAACGTATTTAAAGGCGAGGCATCGCTGGAAGAGGTCATGGTGGAGCTGGACGGGCTGCACCTTGTGCCTTCTAGCCTGGACCTGTCAGGGGCGGAGATGGAGTTTGCGGTGGAGGCAGGGCGCGAGTTTCTTCTAAAGGAATCGTTTGAGTCCTCCACAGGATATGACTTCGTGCTCCTGGACTGCCCCCCTTCCCTTGGCCTGCTCTCGCTTAACGCCCTTACTACCGCCGACGAGGTGTACATAGCGCTTCAGACAGAGTTCCTTGCCCTGCAGGGGCTCGCTAAACTCCTGGAGACCGTGGAGAAGATAAAGCAGCGCCTGAACCGGCAGCTTGAGATAACCGGCATTATAGCCACCAGGTATGATGGCAGGAAGGTGCTGAACCAGGAGGTGGCCGAGAAGATCCGCGAGCACTTTGGGGAGAAAGTGTTCAAGACATTCATTAGGGACAACATATCGCTTGCCGAGGCCCCTAGCTTTGGCAAGAACATATTTGAGTATAAGCCCGGCAGCCGGGGGGCCCAGGACTATATGTCTCTGTGCAGGGAAATTCTTCAAAGGAGGACCACCTGATGGCACGCAGATCCCGTATGGGCTCAGACCCCTTAAGCAATAAACCCACTAAAGACAGCAGGAAGAAAAAAGACGAGGCCAGCTCTGTCGAAGGCCTGGACGCCCTGATCCGGGATACGCGAAAGAGCGCCGACGCTCTAAAAGGCGAAAAGAAAACCAAGGCCAAGGGAAAGCCGTCCTCGGGCAATATAGCCGCAGCTGGTAAAAAGAAGGCCACCGCCAGAGAGAAGATACCAGCACCACCTGAGAAACCCTCACAGGTAAAGATGAAAAAGAAGCCCGTGCCTGATACAAATCCCGGAGTGCTCATTGACCTTGAGTTGCCTCATGACGGTGAGCCCACGCCAGCGCCTGGGACAGTTCATGACCTGGCGCCTCAGGCTGAAGATAAAACACCAAAAGAAGCGGCCCCGGAGGCAACTGAAAAGAAAGCAAAGACCGCTCCTGGCCAGGAAAAAAAGAAAACACCCGAAAAATCCGCCATTGCCACGCAGGATAAGGCTGAGCAAAGCACCCCAGCCCCGGCAAAGGAAAAAACCTCGCAAAAGAGCAGGCCCGGCAAGCTCGGCAAGCTCGGTAAGTCTGGCAAGTTGCTCGACGAGCAGGCGGACATGGACCAGTTCCTGGCCTTCCGCCTTGGTGAGGAGTCCTTTGCCTTTGAGATAGAGCGCGTGCGCGAGGTGCTCTCCTTCACAAAGGTGACAAAGGTTCCGAACACGCCTGATTTCATGATCGGGGTCATCAACTTGCGGGGCAACGTTGTGCCTGTGGTGGACCTGCGGCTCCTGTTCGGGCTCGGACAAGGCGAGATGACCGAGGACACATGCATAATCATCGTGGAGGTGGCCCTTGATGACGAGACCCTTGAGATCGGGGCGCGTGCGGACGCTGTGCGTGAGGTCTTTGACCTCAAAAAAGACAATATAGAACCTGCCCCCACCCTTGGCAAGCACCTGGACACCGAGTTCATGCTCGGCATGGGAAAAAAGGACGATGAGTTCCTGCTCCTGCTGGACATCGAGAAGGTCTTCTCCATGGAAAACCTTGCCCAGAGATAACCGGGGGGCCACGGGCCCCCTTTAAACTGGCGAGCCACAGGCTCGTTTAAACTGGAGCGTCCAGCTGCGAACGTATTCAGGAGATGTATCGCAGAAACTTATCCTGTATTGAAAGTATTTATTTAGGCGGGGGCCATGGGCCCCATTTAACTGGTGGCCGTCCGGTCGTCACGACTTGTACCGACCTCAGACCTCTTCAGAAGAAGTATTGCAGAAACTTTTCTTGTATAAATACTATTTAACGCCAAAAATTAAAGAGGGTCCGTGACCCCGTGACCCCGAGCGGCTTATTCTGTAGGAGATGCGGTAAAGCAGGCTACGTGGGCTATACGAACAGGTCTCTTATGACCGAGACCTCTGGCCTTTTGGGGTCAAAGGCCACCGTGACCTTCTGCCCTGGCTCAAGCCCCAGCGCCATGAACACCTTGCCCTCCACACGCACATTGTCATGCATGAAATCGTATCCTGTCATGCCCGGCCCGCCTTCGTCTCCTGCCCTGCCCCTGACCGTACCCACAGCCTGTGCGCCGCGCATCAATAGAGCTGATACAGTCACGGCCCTCAGCACCATCACGACCCCGAAGAACAGGGCCACTATCACCATGAGCGTGCGCGCTGCCTCTAGGCCCGCCACACCCTCCCCGACCACGGATGTGACAGCCAGGACTATGCACAATATTGCAAGAAAAATAGCCCAGCTACGGGCCAGGGCATCCCGAAGTATCACCTTCGCAAACAGCTTGTTCATGGCCTTGAACAAGCCCCGGAATTTTCACGCTCGTGCAAAACCAAGCCAGAAGCCGATTTACAGCCCGCAAGCTGCCCGGACTGCGCGCAGGAATAGATAATTAACCCATAACTCATTGTTTTTAAATTATAATTGAACTGGTTAATAATTGTCCACCTCTGGTGCGCACGACTATTGTATTAAGTGTTTGGGGGATCTCAACATGGAAACCAACAGGTTGCCAACATTTATGTGTCAGGAGGTGAACCTGCTGAGTATTTCGTCCTTTCCCGCGCCAGTAAGATCAGCCTTCACAACTCTCCCAAGCCTTGCCTTTGCAAGCCTGGGAAGACCGTTTATCAGCCTGTTATTTATGCTTTTGCAGGCACAGAGGTGCCATTTAGGCAGCCCTTCTCGCACCAGGAGCTTGATTATGCTCTCAGCTGCCATGCGCACAAGCCTTCTTTCCTTCTCCTTGTCCAGACTATGGCGCTCCCCAAACCCCCCTGCGCCGCTTATTAAGCGTCCGCCCTTGCGCCTGAAGGCGCCCGGGGAGTCGGTGTAACGCTCTGAGATCTTTTCCTTGCCCTCTATGGTGTCGTAGGCCTCGATAAGCTCGATTCTGGGGCTCTGCATCTCAAGCGGGTCATAGGTTATGCGGTAGGCCTTGAAATGACCCAGGTCGGCTGCTATTACAATATCGTTCATAGGCTCTCCTCCCCTCTTATACCCTAATTTTAGGCTAATCCCCACCCCTTTGCAAGGGGCCACAGGCCCCCCTTTAAACTGGAGGCCGTCAGGTCGTGAGCGACTCGTACCGATCCCCATCGTGTTCAGGATAAGTAACGCATCATCTCATCTTTAAAGCGCTTCTATTTATACTTTTAAAGAAAACACAACGGGTCGCCGCGACCTATTTAAGTCCAGCCTGTGGCTGGGGGTTCCACTACCCGGATTCCTCTATCGGACGGAAAGACAGGACTATGAGACAGAAAAGCGCTGTTGGCGTTAGCGTGGGGCTCATGTGGTATTATTTAAGCCTGACAGGGGGGGAAACACCCTCCTGAAATATCAATACAAAAGAGGGTTCACTACATGCTAAAGAAGAAAGAAAAATATAACGTGGCCGTCTTCGGCGCAACAGGCGCTGTGGGCTCAGAGGTGATAAGCATACTTGAACAGAGGGACTTTCCCATTATGGAGCTAAGGGCCATCGCCTCCCCCAGGTCGGAGGGCAATAAAATAGAGTTCAGGGATGGCGAGATAACCGTCCAGGCCATTAATGAGAAATCCTTTGAAGGCATTGACATCGCCATATTCTCAGCCGGAGGCGACCGCTCTGTGGAATGGGCCCCGGTTGCGGTTCGTAGCGGGGCCGTGGTCATAGACAACTCAAACGCATGGCGCATGGACCCGGACGTGCCCCTTGTGGTGCCGGAGGTGAACCCCGAGGCCATAAGCGGCTACACGAAAAAAGGGATCATCGCAAACCCCAACTGCTCCACCATCCAGATGGTGGTGGTCCTGAAACCCCTACACGACAGGGCAAAGGTAAAGCGCGTAGTGGTATCCACCTACCAGGCCGTAAGCGGAACGGGCAAAAAGGGCATGGACGAGTTGAGGGACCAGACAACCGCTCTGCTTAACTTCAAGGAATTCGAACAAGAGGTATACCCGCACCAGATAGCATTTAACTGCCTGCCGCACATCGACGTGTTCCTGGACAACGCCTATACAAAGGAAGAGATGAAGATGGTGCAGGAGACCGCGAAGATACTCGGTGACGAGAGCGTGAAGATCTCGCCCACAGCAGTGCGCGTGCCGGTGTTTAACTGCCACGCCGAGAGCCTGAACATCGAGACCGAAGAGAAGCTCACTCCCAACGAGGCGCGGGCTGTGCTTGCAGAGGCGCCGGGCATTACCGTGTTCGACGCGCCGCAGAAGGACGTCTACCCGCTACAGAGCATCGCAAACGGCAAGGACGATACCTATGTGGGCCGTATTCGCCAGGACGAGACCATCAAAAACGGCCTCAACATGTGGATAGTGGCTGACAACCTCAGGAAAGGCGCAGCCCTTAACGCTGTCCAGATTGCTGAAAAGCTCATAGAGACAGCCTGAGGCAGGCCCGGCAGGGACACGATGCATACCCCAACTGTGCAAACGCAGTGACCACGGGGAATGCACTGGTGCATTCAGAAATACCTGGGAAACCCTGCTTCCTGGCGCTTGCCAGCCTGAGAACACCCTGGCTCCTGGTCCCTGCCCCTCTCTGCCGCGATGAAAGCCACCCCCTTTCATTTACTTTGGCGTGCGATGTATAATACGTGCCATGAAAAAGGCTTTCATTACTGGCATAACAGGCCAGGACGGGTCGTACCTGGCAGAGCTCCTTCTGTCCAAGGGCTATGAGGTGCACGGGCTCATACGCCGCGCAAGCACATTCAACACTCACCGCATTGACCACCTCTACCGCGACCCCCATCTGCCGGACACACGGCTCTTCCTCCACTACGGCGACCTCTCGGAATCGAGCCTTCTGACGAACATAATCTACAGCATCCAGCCCCAGGAGGTATACCACCTGGGAGCGCAGAGCCATGTGCGCGTGAGTTTTGACATGCCGGAGTACACCGGCGACATCACTGCCCTTGGCACCACGCGCCTGCTGGAGGCCATCCGTAAAAGCGGCATAAAAACGCGCTTCTACCAGGCCTCGTCCAGTGAGCTCTTCGGCTCGTCCCCGCCACCACAGAACGAAGCCACCACTTTCAGGCCCCGGAGCCCCTACGCCGCTGCCAAGCTCTATTCCTATTGGATGGCAGTGAACTACCGGGAGGGCTACGGCCTCTTTGCAACAAACGGTATACTCTTCAACCACGAGTCCCCTCGCAGGGGAGAGACCTTTGTGACCAGGAAGATCACACGCGCCGTGGGAAACATCCTGGCAGGCAAGCAACAGCATATCTTCCTTGGCAACCTTCAGGCAAAGCGTGACTGGGGCTTTGCCCCTGAGTACGTTGAGTGCCAGTGGCGCATACTGCAACAGGACAGCCCCGA
>SDBV01000068.1_pt1 | contig 107652 bp, 236 predicted proteins | sample 2277081 | NCBI WGS metagenome assembly SDBV01 (sample SAMN10402039, study PRJNA504765) | marine sediment metagenome | isolation source: marine sediment core GS10_PC15, 223 cmbsf | place: Arctic Ocean: Southern Knipovich Ridge | collected 2010 | reverse complement strand
TCGGAATTAAACAGCCCTGTCAGGGATCGAACCTGAGACACAAGATTCAAAGTCTTGGATGTTACCGCTACACCACAAGGCTATTATAACATATTATTATTCACTTTTCAATACTTTATTCGGTGCTGCGGTGCTCGCAGCTTCCACAATCTTTACTTAGGTGACACCAGGGAGTACAAAATCCATACTTCTCTGCCATCTCATAGAACTCACCATGAGCATTATCTATCTTTGTATGCTCAGTCATCATCTTCAATAACTCCACTACCATTCTTACTCTCTCCATTTAAATCTTTAAATAACTCTTCTACTGTATTAACTGTTTTAAGACCTATTCCCTTTTCACTATCTTCTATTGCTTTTCTTGTTGTTACATTAGGTATTTTTCTTTTTCTCATTTTTTAATCCTTCCATAAAAAAAGACGACTTTTGAAGGTCGCCTTTGAACGAGGGAAACTATATATTCAAAAGCGACTGTCAGCGTTCTCCCATATTATATTCGGCTGAAGGGAGTACCGACCAACTAATACATACAAATTGATCAGAATGTAAATTCTCTTCAACCGTATGTATCGGTCTATGTAAACCCTGTTTTGTAGTTAGTCTGAAAGTCATCTTTTGCGATCCTATTCCTTTTATAATCCACTCTTATTAGAGATATTCACTTTTGTTATTATACTATTATTAGATACTTCGACAATATCCTTCTTTTTTCTTTAATATTTTTTCGGAAAGGAAGAAAGATCCATAACAGATCTCTCTTCTCTTCCCATTTCCACATCATTATCCACTCCCCCTCATCAGAGTTCCAATGGATAATAGTGCTACATCTTCTGCCTTAGGGACATAACTACTACTATAACATAATTCTACCCATTTGTCAAGAGTAAAATAATATTTATTTTGGGAAAGAAATGAACTTACAACATCCCTTTCCCAGGTGTTCATGAAACTGTTATTACTGAGCTAAAGTATAACATCACTACTATAACATAATTTTGTCTCTTTGTCAAGATAAAAATTATTTATTTTAGAGGAAATTTATTCCTCTTGGTGCTACGATCCTTCTTAGGTGCATTAGGATCAGACTTCTTCACTACTTCCTTCTTAATCTTTTCTAACTTCTCTCTGTCTTTCATTTTTTCCCTTTCAGTTATTTATTTCTTAAATTTCTTAAAACCCCAGAACTCTCTGTGGTAATTTATCCAACAAAGAAGATAACGCTTTCTTATATCTCTATTACTAATTGGTATTAAACTATTAAACCATTCAGATTTCATCACTTTAATATTTAATCTTAATAATGGATATTGTTCCTTAAAATCCTTCTGTTCAATAGCAGCTTGGAAATTAAGAAAAGGGACAGCTACAGCTGCCTCAGAATCAACTCTAGATACTAATAATCTTGTTGTTGGATCTCTAAAATATCTTATTGTTCTCATCTTTTATTCCATTAATTAAAAATTATTTTATTTCACAAAAAGATAAAACTCTACTCTTTTTCCACTTCCTATCAATTTTTCTACAAGTAGATATACACTCAACACCACTATCAGTATGTTCCCAAGTTGTCCAAAAAGAAGATCCAATTCTACCAAATCGGTGCTTTATCCCTGTTCTTATAACAAATAATCCACCAGTCTGGTGCTTCTTTATATCAAAATGTATATCCACTAAGTGTGGTAAGGCTGAACTACCCTTTACACTACCATTCTGATTCAACTGACCAAGAAGAATTATATGAGATCCTATATCCCTACATATATCCTTGAACTCATCTATGATACTCTCTATAATAGCAGCAGTACCACTCTTAAACTCTTTAATCATATTTACACTGTCAATCACTACTATATCAGGTCTATCAGTTAAAATATCTTTTTTTATATCAGCTAAGTGCCTACTGTCACCCAACCTAAATGAATCATGCTTTATCTTACCTGAAAAAGTACCAAGATCAGACTCAGCTTGGAAGTAGAGAATCTTCATACCTCTACTAGCCATCTTATTACATATTTCAATTGTTGTTCTGGTTTTACCAGTTCCTGCCTCTCCAGACCACAAAGAAATAGCTCTCATGGGAAGACCCCACTTATCATTAGTCTCTCCATAAATCCAATCCAACTCTTGGAATCCTGTAGAGACTCTCACTACCTGAATAGGATTAATCTCATTTCTGTTGTAAGTTGCCATAATCACGTCCCTTTCTATTACATCAAAATGAGAAAAACTCGCTCTGGCGAATGAGTATATCTGCCCTCCGCCAGAGAGAACTTTTTTCTCCGCCACTCATTGCTCTATCCCAATGTGGGACTCAAAAAAACCTCTCTGGCGGATGAACAAAAATGGCATTCGCCAGAGAGAAATAATAAGATTTTTTCTTATTCTATATTAAAGGTGAGAAATATCGGAAAATGAGCGCGGGTCGAGGGGAATGAATATTGAACCTGGAGGGAATGAATATTGAACCTGGAGGGAATGAATATTGAACCTGGAGGGAATGAATATTGAACCTGGAGGGAATGAATATTGAACCTGGAGGGAATAAATATTGAACTTGAAATGGAGTTGAATTGAACCTGGAATGTGCTTTTGCACAGTGCTACAGAATTGAATAAAATTCAAGAGATACTCACTCTTCAGTGCTATCTTCTCTCTCTTCTTTTTCTTTCTTTAATACTCTGTCAAAGTGTTTTACATCACAATATGCTATAACTATAAAAGCTATTACAAGTAGTGTTATACCTATTGCTTCTATCATAATATTATCTCTTTAAATAAGATTTTATTTAATTATTTTTTATATTATTATCGGTGCATCAAAACCCTTGATTTCAGGGGGTACACTGGATATTCATAGTTAAAATACTATTCTTCTCTTCTTTTAGTGCTACCTTGCACTTTAATCTTCTATCCCTGGTTCTGTTTAGCAGGGGTTATTTGGGTTATTTTGTCTCTGTAAACTCAGATACCACATAATTTTCTTCTATAGAGGCATCAAACACATCTACCAGATATACTTTTCCTTCAAATGGTGCTATGAGTAATGGATCTGGATTAGGGGCTTTTTCTTCAGTTTTTTTCCAGTGTGTCTCAGCCACCAGATATGTAGATATACCTGCATCCTTTAGAGCGATTATCTTATCTTTTGTTTTTTGAGGTATCATTCCTACAAAGTTAGCTGTTAGCATATATTCCTTTTGTTTGGTATGGAGTTTTTTCCTTTTTAGTCCTTCTCTATATCCATCTCCTATTAGTTTAGGTAATCCTCCACAATTTATAGTTCCAAACACTCCTCCTCTATTAAGACGTATTTTCAACTTACAATCATTAAAAGAGTTAGTAGAGAACACTCCAAACACAGGGTATTTATTTTTATCTAGCTTCCCTAAGAATGACATATCTATTGTTTTTAATGTTGGTAATAATGCTCCTCTATTCTGTAGTGCTATTCTTTTATTATGTTTATATATTGCTTCTTTTTCACACTTCCACATTCCCTCCTGGATTTCTAGGAGTTCTGTCTTTTTTGTTACTTTTCCTATTGCTTTTTCTGTTTTTATTCTTATTCCGCAAAAATTCATAATTTGTTCCTCCTTAGTTTAATATCTTCTTTTAGTGCTTTACTCACTATTATAGGGTGAATGAATATGAGATGAACTATTAGATGAGTTATTCCCATTATTCATACTATCTATTTTCTCTCTAAGTTCTCTATGTAGACTTTCATTTCTCACATTGTTTATTAATATCCATATTAGAGCTGTTAGCATATATCCATCACTTGAATCACTTGTTCCTCCTATCATATGTGTTATTAATAGTACAGTAAATATTATTAAGACTATTATTGTAAATCCTACTTCTAGTAAATATTTTGTTTCTCTGGTCATTTATTCCTCCTCTTATTCTAGTTTCTTTTTTAATTCTTTAAGTGATATATCAGGTGGACATGGATCTTCATATTCATAATCTCTACATTTTAGTATATCTATTGATCTTACCATATTTACTGTATTCAGGTGTATTTTCTTTTTCTTACATTTTCTTTGTTTTCTACCTATTGGTCCATGATTAAATTTACACCCTATTTCTCCACATTGTACTTTCATATTATTTAGTCCAAATCTATTAGTTCTGCTCTTGTTATTTCTTTCTCTATCTCTTGTATAATATCGTCAGAAGAGCCTATTCTTTCTGCGAACATTCCTGGACAGATATTAAATTCTGATCTACACTGTTTATTAGCACACATTATATTAACTGATGCTCCACCAGATGGTCCTTCAAGAAACTTACTTGTTCCACAGTCTGGACATGTTCCTCTTAGTAATTTCACTTCTTCTTTAGTTGTAAGTTTTGGTTTCATAGTTACTTCTCTTCTTTAGGGTAATTTTCTATCCATTCTAATTATCTTTTTGACTTACACTCACACCATATTTGATTACATTTTGAGCATGGCCTTACTGGTTCTATTTTTCTTTTATATGTACATTCTCCATTTAGTGTTTCTTTTACATATTGTTTAAATTCTTCTAGTGTGATATCTTTTTTATCTATATCATCTATAAGCATTTCTATTTCTGATGTTACATGGAATACTTCTATTTCTTCATCTTGTAATGATGTCATTATTTATATCCTTATTCTAGATCTATTAGATCGAATCTTGTTGTTTCTTTCTTTATACTCTTTACACTCTTTTCTATTTCTACTATTCTCTTCATTGCCATTTTTATTTTATCTCTTTTTTCCATTTCTCCCATTGTTATCTTTTTCTTTCCTGATTGCACCATTTTTTTATATTCTGTTTCACCACCATTATTATCATTATTCTTTCATTTTACTAAGTGTTATTATTTGTCCCAAAATTTTCTTTTGTTCTTTCATTTTTGCTTCTTTATTTGTAGTTGATATTCCATCACCGATATTATATTCTTCACATAGTACTCTAGCCAGTTTTATTTGCTCTTTTCTATAGTTTCTCCAATAATCATCTATTGTTGGTGGAGGTGTTTCTCCTCTTAATCTTCTTATTTTCCTAAAGAGTTTTGCTATTTTGCCATTCCCCCAAAAGAGATGAAGACACATTCCAGATACAATAAAGTGTATATCTCCTATTTCCCATTCCATTGAACGTAGTCTCAATCTATCAGGATGTTTAGTAGCTGCTTTTCTAGTTTCTACAATTACTGTATATAGTATTAAAGGAAATGCTACAATCCCTACTATTACATAGGAGATAATTTTGGTTATAACAAAGATATTTATTCCTTATCAATAGCGAGTAAATACATTTGATGGCTATATAGATCTTCACTATATATTTCTGTAGCGGGTTCTTTTACTTTATATTCTTCATCATCCCACCATTCTTCCTCACACTCTAACTGTTCCTCTTGAATAAGTTTTAATTTAGCTTTTGGATTACACATTTGTAGTTTTTTAATAGCTTCTTCTACTGTCATTTTTTTACTCCCAGCTTATAGTTAAATAGTCCATATCATCTTGTCCTTCATTAGCTCCTTCACAATTACCTTGATATTCCGTTTTAAATCCTTGTTTTCTTGCCCATTCTCCGATACAGCTAAACATATATCCTCCAGCTTCGTTACCGGAATAGTGCCACTCAGAGACACTTGTCTTGCCTTCTTTAGCGGCTTCTTTTATACGTTTAGGTAGACCTTCAATAATTCTTTTAGCGCTTCTTTCTCCACTTTCTCTTGCTTCAATAGTTGCTTCTTCACGTTCTATTTCTTCTTTTTCTCTTTTTGTTCTTTTTGCTTCATCTGTTATTTTTTTCATTTCTTCGCTTAGTTTCATAATTATTCCTTTATAATTGTCTGATAAGGATACAGCGATCTTTACTGATTTTCTTATTTTCTACCATTTCTATTCCCATATAATATACATCTCTTAATGCATCATATAGTACTATATAGCATTTCTTTTGATCATCATCTAATGCTTCTATATGTTTTTGCATTTCTTCCCACGTCATTTTTTTTTCTCCTTTTCTAGTTCATTTACTGGTTTCCATCCTGCATCTTTTAGTGCTTCATTTAGTTCTTTTTCTTGTTGTGGTGTTAGGGGTATATCTGCTAGTTCTTTTGCTTTTTTTATCATATATTGTACTCCATGTACTTGAAATCCTGTAATATTTTCAGGTATAAGTTCGGTGCAATCATGTGGGAACAATAGTGTTAGGTGAGGATTAACCCAGGAGGCAACGATCCCTTTTTTCCCTTCTATATATTCTATGAAGTCATTATCTTTATCACGGTAATAGAATTTCTTTTTTTCACTCATTTTATCTACCTCTTATAGCTTTCTGATCTTCTTATAATTCTCAAAATTTTACTTCTATCAGGTTCTACTGGATAGCAAGTTCCATACTTCCAATTACTTATATCATTAGCAGAGTACATAAATCCTGCTTTATGTAGTCTTCTTAGAAGATCATGGTCAATTTTACCTTTTAGGTTCCTTTGTATTGTATCATCTTTTCCTATTTCCTCTTTAGGTGAGAATGGTGTTATATTTTCCAGTACTTTTAGATATTCTTTAAGACCTTCTATTTTTTCTTTTGTTCTTTCTATTCTCCTATTTACATGTCTATCTATAGGATTTTCAATTTCCCAAAATCTTATAACTGGGTCATCCCAACATTCATATCTATGAAGGATATGATCTTTAATATCTTTCTTTGTGAAATTGCTATGGAAGTATTCAAAACCATAATCGGAGCTTTGATGTCCTGGTCCATGCATACAATAGTAATATATCCACATATTAAAACCTCATTACTTTCTTATTGCCTTAAATCTAGCCATTTTTCTTCACCCATATTTTTTCTTATCATCAGTGAATCTAGAATTTCTTTTGCATATCCTTTAGTTCTTTGGTTATCTATCCATTCTTGTGTTCCTGGTCTTGGAGTATTAGTAAGTATAAGTGTTGCTGTTTCGATAGCTCCATTGAAGAAATCTTCTTGAGCGCTTGCTGGACAGCACAGGTGGCAGTATCGCCAAGAGATAGGATAGTATCTTGTTATAGGTCTATACAGTTGACATCTCTCATCGATAGTATCTATTGTTTCTATAACTTCTTCTGCTTCTTTTTTCATTCTTTCATCTTTACCTTTTATAACCCGTTTTAGGATTTTAGGATGTCCTTCAAACATTAATTTTAATGCCTCATTTGATCCAAAATCTCTTGACCAGCATCCAGATAATCCTGGTTCAGGTGGCATATTCATATAGTTATTTTCACAGGTATCTATGAGTCTTCCTTCTTTTGACCAGTCTATTCCTGAGCCTAATACGCAATATAGAGTATCTAGAGCATCATCTCTATATCTTCTTGCAGTTGGTCTTTTTAATAAAATAGAGCGGATAGCTCCTTCTAGTGTTAGAGGATTACCATCTTTATCTCTTTCTATTTCATTCATAAGGTCATATGCTTTTTGTGCACATTCTTTCATCTTTTTTTTAATTTCTTTTTTATTCATTTTTGTTCTCCGCAGGAGAAAGTTTTTCTTTAAGTTCCAGGAGTTCATCGAGTTTTTCTTGGTCATCTTCTTCCCACCAGGATTCGTCGATATCTTCTGAGGCATCTTTAATAGCTTCGTCAATTGTTGTTATATCTTTTACTATGATTGGTCCTTCTGATTCAATTTCAAGACAGCCTGTGCAGGACTCTCCCCAACCTTCTGATTGTTGATTTTGTAATAATTCAGCTAATTCTTCTGAATCGACGAATATTGGATATGCTGAGCCATCGCCACCATTTTCTACACTGTACCATACTTTAGTTATCATTACTCTTTCCTTTCAAAAAATTACGGTAATTGTTTTGGCATTTTGTTTATAGGAGTCCAATATGTTCTCATATTCTTTGAATTCATCATATGGAATCCTATTCTTATTTTTTCTGAATCTTTCCGTTCTACATTATTAATATTATGGTATTTATACCACCAATAATAATCATTTTGTTTACATACTCCTTTTGCATAATTTTCTACGAAGAATTTCTCTATTTCTTTATCATAATTAACATTTTTTTCGATCCTGTAATAATCTTCTTTATCTATATCTTTATTCATCACTACAGTATATGAGGCTTTTGGCAAGATAAATACTGCGGAAGAGGCGTGTCTTTCTACGATTTTTCCAACAAAAAGACTTGCTACATTTCGTGGTGATTTTGGATCTATATCTTTTGTATATTTCAATATAACTATTTCTTCATTCATTGGAGGTTTTTGTGTATCTACATTTATCCACTGATTTTCTTGTTTTAGTGCTAGTACAGGTGAACTCAAGAGTAGTGTTATTCCTGCTGCTTTTAAAAATATTCTTCTATTCATTTTTCTCCTATTTATTTGCTAAACATTCATTATCTGTATTATATGGGTCGAATGAATATTCACATATATTCCAATCTTCACACTCAAAGCAGGAAAGAGCTTCTAGACAATATCCCATTTTATCTAATTCTTGTCCATATTCCATTAGTTCTTTTATTGTCTTAAATCTACTCATTCATTCTCCTATGCTTGGTATTAAGAAAGCTTTTGCGACTATTACATCAGACCACATAAGTTCTCCCATATCTTTTATATCTTCTTTTTTAACTACACATTCTATAGTGCTTACAGTTCTTATCTTATAGAGGCTTGCCCAATCTTCTGCGTCTCTTTTTTCTGCAAAGAGGTGATAATAAGCCTTATATGTTATTTGTTCTTTTGTCTCTTTATCTTTAGTATTTAGTACTTTATCTGAGTCATCTTCTATTGTATTTAGTTCATTATATTCTTCATATTGTGTTCCATCTATTTCTACATATAGTGGGAACATTCCGTATTTATCTGTTCCTTTTATTTCTTCCATTTCCACTACTTTATATGCAGTTATAATATCTGGTTTATCTTCCAGATATGCATTTTTTTGTTTATCTGACCATTTATATTCTATTGACATTATTTATTCTCAAGATATATTAATATATGCATAAATGTTATTACTAAGATTATCGCTAACATTGCTTCTATTAGTGTTGCTGCTGAGAATCCTATTGCTGCTCCTATTCCAATATAGCATAAGAACGATTTCCAATCTTTTTTTATCCATTCCCATAGTTTATTCATTTTCTCTCCTGGTGAAAATTCACAACATATATCATTGCCATTACTCCTAGTATTGCTAATGGTAGTGATGATGCTGTTCAAAGCACAAATCCTACTATCGCATAACATAGTAACAGTTCCCAATCTTCTTTTATACATTTCCATAGTTTATTCATTTTCTCTCCTTTTTCAGTGCTTCTATTTTTTCTTTTATTCTTTGATCTGCTTCTTCTATCATCTTACCTATATCTTTATCTTGTTTTATTACTCTTGTCATAGTCTGTTTTTTCTGGAATTGATATATCAATTCATCTAATTCTTTTTCAAACTCTACTAGTTCTGGTATTGTTGTTATTTCAGTCATTTTTTTTCCTCCAAATTTTTTGTGGATATATTGGATATAACAATCCCAATCCGAAACACGCTGCGAATGTAAATATTGTAGTTATTAATGATGGCATACCTATTGCTGTTCCTAATGCTCCTAATCCTATACCGAGTATTATCGCTAGCATTCCCAGTTTAGCAAAGTGCCAGATCCACTGTAATGTTGGATATTGTTTTTCATGCGGTAGTGGATGATTTTTATGGGTATTTATCAATAGTGCTACCAGGAAAATTATCACTATTATTTCTATTATTTCAATTATCATATTACTTTCCTTCTATTACACGTATCATTAATGCTGTGAATCCTACAAACAACAATCCTATTGCTGCCACAGTTGCTAACGCTAAAAATATTATTCCAATTGCTGTCAACATATTTTATCCTTTAATCCCGAAGAAAAAATTATGGAATTTATTCAGTTTTTCTTGATGATGTTCTTTTAGATATTTATGTAGAAACACTAACGGCACTATCAATAATACCAATATCATTATTTCTTTCATATTTTATCCTTTGCGATTAGTATTGTCACTATTATCAATGATATACCTACTACTGTTACTGCTCCTATTGCCATTATCATTAATACAAGCATTGTCATTATTAACTCCAACTTATAGTTAATATATCATCGTGATAACCATCTTCTTCTGATTGCATTCCCCACGTTATTGCGGTGGTATATCCTTGTTCTTTTGCCCATTCACTTATTATTCTGAATACGTCAGCATTAGTTTGGTTTGTTGAGAAGTATACTATACGTATATAATATTCTCCTTTTTTATTTTCTTTTTCTATTCTTTTTGGTAGTGACTTTATCTCCACTTTTGCTGTTCTTTTTGCTCTTTTTAGTAGATTTTCTTTTCTTTGGCCTGCTGTTATTTCTACTTTATTGATTTTCAGTTCCATTTTCTATCCTTTCTATGTTTGGAGAATCTGGATGATTTATCTGCTTTGCTTTGAGTTAATGTACAGTTAAGACCATTTTTTTCTAATTGAGCCTTAAATTTATTAGCATGGGTTTTATGAACTCCTTGTAGTACAGCTTCTTCTTGTCCTTCTACGAACAGATCCCAGGTTGGTATATTCGATCTTTTAGTCATCTTTTTTTCTCCTGATCTATCATATAACATTCATAATCAACTATTCTTTCTATGAGTTTCCCATAATATTTTACTTGTTTTGGGTCCATTTCGTCCAATCTTTCTAAATCTTTTTGAATTTTTTTTGCTTTTTTATATTTTTCTTTTGTAAGCAATTCTCTCATTTTTCATCTTCCTCAATTGGTGTTAGGTTTTCTCCTTTTGCTATCACCATAGGTTCTCCATGCAAATTTGACCATTTATCTATATCCATCCAGACTTCATAATTTATAGCTGCAAGATCTGGTGATTTCAGAAATTTACCTTTTATATTTCTTATTATTCCTGTATCGCAATAGATTTTTATATTTCCTGGTAGCCAAGATGTATCTACTTTCACATGTTGTCCTACCCAGAATTCACCTTTAAAGTTTTTTGTACCTTCTCTCATCTTCTATTCTACTATCTATATCTTTTTCAAGTTTTATTTCTCTTTTTGTTTTTTCCACTATTTTATTTTCTCCCAAGCAGCACTTCTTTTACTGGTTTTTGATGTACTTCTATTCTAGTTATTGAGTGGAATCCATACTCATTTGAACAGTTAAGATATTCTTCTATAAATTCCTGGATCAGATCTTCATCAAAATCGGGGTATATTTCTCCAATAGTTTTTTCTCCCAGATCTTTACGACATGCTTCACCATATGGGAAGTTACTTGAATGTGTCCAATTCATACCACCCTCATGTACTGTGGTGTATTCCGTAAACTCTGCTACTGCCTTAATAAGTGGTCGGAATCTGTCCAAATCTTCTTCTGTTATATCACTTATTTCTGTATAATCGTGATCTACTTCAGTTACTATTTCATACATTTTATTCTCCATTCGGCATTATTAATTCTGCTTCTGTTAATTCTATATCTACTACCTTTGGATTATCATAACTCATATTATTTTTTGCTCTTTTGAAAGCTCTATCTGCTGAAGGTTTATTAACCTGGACACTCACTTTATCTTTATTAACCCATTCTGATTTTCTTGACCAGTAAAGATATTGTCCATCTTTGAATCCTTCATCATAGTATGGATATTGTTTAAAAAATTCTTTCTGCGACTCTCTATCATATTTTCCTCTAATTACCCATACTTTCATTCTATTTCTCCTACTTTTTTTCTTAGTTCATCTATATCAGTATAGACGAAATGTTGTCCACATAAAATACAATTATCTTCTGCAATTAACTTAAATGTTTTTTGATCTCTGCCTACGAGTAAGGTTCCTTCTTTACAAACAGGACAAACGGATCTGAACATAGAGTTGCCATTTACTCTTTCCAGGTCTGCGTGTTTAATTTCAATAGGTTCCATATAGATATTACCAGCTTCTAGAATATTTTCTTTTTTCCATTCTTCCACATACGCATCCATTATATCTCCAGCTTCATAATTCATCCATTGGTATCCGCATCCTTCACATTTATAGACAGGGACTTCTACTGTTAGATCTACTGAAACTGGATTCCCATATGGGAATGTATAATCTTCCATACTTTTTGAGACATCTTCACAGCCACATTCTGCACAGCTATTTTCTACTTCTTCTGGTGTTTTATCTTTTTCCATACAGCACACACTTTTCACTAACAAATTTTCTCTCACTTCATTTCTTATTTCTGCTGACACTTTTAATTGTCTTTCTTTTATTATTTTTTTTATTTTCGCGGAATTTTCATCTACTTTTTCGCTTAGTGCCAGCACCACTACTATCATTACTCCTAGCACTAAAGCTCCTATCATTACTGTTATCATTATACATCTCCATATCTATCTTCATAATACTTTAATAGAGCATCAAATTCTTCTGTTGATATATGTGTTCTTTCAATAGGCTTTATTTCAACTGAATCTTCATCTTCATTCAGGAAAAAGAGGAAAATAGTACCTGCTTTGCACTCTACATTATTTGCTTTTAATTCATCTAATTTTACATTTATATATGATTTTTCACCTTTATCATCTATCAATGTAGCATATGCCATACCCTCACCAATACTAGTTATGAAACCTTCAAATTCTTTAATCATTTCATTCTCACATATTCTTAAGGTATTTCATTTGTTCAGCCTCAGAATTAGCATACGACTCTTTATGTCCATAAAATATGTGTTCATTTGGGCAATGAAATTGCAAAAGATTATCATCATGAACTTTGTCATCTTCTGTCATGAGATAGTATGTATCATCTCTAAGAGTTTTTGCTTCTTCATCACAATAAGGACACTTCATTTTATATCTCCATCAATTCAAATCTTGATACTTCTGTTTCTGGTGCTAACTCAACCACTGCTGGTATATAATCAACAACAAATTTTTCTGCATCTAGATGATCTTTAACTTTTGCCATATCTACTTCATCTACATAAAATTCTTCTGTTTTTAATGGTCCCAATTGCCAATATTTATCAAATTCTCCTGCTTCATTTGGCGAACTGGCAAATATTATATGATGTTTAGAAAGATTAGTTATTTTCACTTTTTCTTTAATCATTTTATATCTCCATTAGTTCAAATCTTGATACTTCTGCTTCTTCTGGTAGTTCAGCTATTGCTGGTATTAAATGAGTAGATATATATCCTCTGCTCTCTAAATCCAAAACTCTGTCTCTTTTTACATCTTCTAAGTTAAATTCTTTTATCTCTTTTGGCGGTATGCTCCGAAATATTATAGATCCAGAAGCTGTAGGTTTCCATCCTACTTTAACATCTTCATCAGAGAGATTAGTTATTCTTATTCTTGATTTACTCATTCCTCATCCATACAATCTTTCATGAACTCTTCAAATTTCTCATTGTAGACAAATCCTGCTTCTGTGAGTTTCTTATGGAGTTCTTCTTTCGAGAAATGATCGGTGTCAACATGTTGGGACCATACCCCATCCATTTCCTCACCAAGATTTAACAGCGATAATGCTTTTCGTTCTGGTACATCTGTCCAGTCACTACAATAGCCTTGTTTCCAATCTTCTGCGGTACTCACATAAACACAAAGTTGTTTACTTTTACCATCATAAGTCTCTACTGTACCGAAACCAAATACGCTGTCAATCATCTTTCATTCCTTTTTTAATTTCATCATTTACAACATTATACCATATTGAGTATTATTTGTCAAGTATTATATACCATTTTTATTTTCGGAAAATAAATATTCAAACCATCTACTTCTGCAACCAGGTGAAGTATATTTTTGTGATTGTTTCTTTGTTAGTTCAGTCGGAAATGAAGGAATTTTAGTTGGATATTCTCCATTTACTGGCAACCATACAAATCGACTTTTAACATACAAATTATTATAATGACAATAATAAATACATTTCCAATCCTCGTATTTTACTTTCCCTATTGGTTTGAGCCACTTTCTTGATACTAATGTTTTTTCTCCTTCATCTGAATAGACAAGATTAGCAGTGTGATCCAAATTTGTAGTATGTATATATCTCTCAAAATCTCTTCTCACTATACTAAAAGCTATTTTATTATCTGGTATTTCTTCATAATAAACGTCATTTTTCGCTGCCACTCCCCCTGCGATGAACGTTCCTGAGATATTAGCTAATAGTATTTTCTGTCCTGGTTCTGGTATTCTCTCCATGAACGATATCCACTGGAATTTTTCTATCTCGATTGTTTTTTGTTTAGCATTAGCTATTGTTGGTGTTCCTACTATTGCTATTGCTGCCGCTTTTAAGAATGTTCTTCTACTCAGCATTTTTACTCTCTTCTTTCTTTGGTATTAATTTACTTACTTCTTTTTCTCCTTCTTCTACTTCCCACCAAGAATCACACGTCCTTTTTTTAGGGAATGGTCTATCAAAAAGCTCACAACAATCTATCTGATTTCCTTTTCTGCAATTATCACAAGTTCCCCATACGAGGAGTTTGAAATTTTTGCATCCTTTTTTAATTTCTTCTATTGTAATATCTCTTGCTGGCATTTCATATATGCAAAATAAATGATGAAAAGAATCTCTGCTGAAATATTTGCAGTGTCTACATGTGTATATCATTTTTTCTGCATCAATCATCTTTTTTCTCCCGTATCAATTTCTCTCCTTCTTCTGACAAATATCTTTTGGGGATAAAATTAGAAGGCATTTTAAACACTTTATCTGGTTCCTTCCCATGAGTTTTAACAAAGTATACAATACCTTCTTCTGCTTTTAAGAATATATCACGTAGATCAAATTCTCCTGCTTCTGCTCTCTCTAATCTTTCTTCACTAATTTTCACATACAACCAAAACAACCTATTTTTTTTCTCTTTAACTGACAGTCCAATGAAACTTTGATCATCTGCATCTTTACATAAGAATAGTCTTGGACAATCATAATAATCATATACTTTGATCTCTCTCAATTCACCAAGTTCAGTATCTTTTGCTAGATATGGCATTATTCTTCCTCTCTTGCTCTATGTTTTGCTTTAAGTCTTTCCATCTCTTTTTCTACTTTTTTCATAAATATCTTATCTGATATCAGGAAAGTTGCTACTATTCCTATTGTCGCTAAGATTACTATTATCATTGCTATTAATGGTGACATTATTCCTCCGCATCTACTGGTTCGGGACTAGAGTCGAACAATCTACAATCATTTTTACAATTCATATCTTCTGGTTTATGCATGTATCCCAATTTTTTTCTCAACCAGATATCGTAGCAGTACAAATTATCTGGATGTGTGCAATTAGAAGGTTCTTTTGTTAGATACCCACATTTAGTACAGTAGACTTTTTTTACTTCAGCTTCATCTGTCATTCTTCAAACCACCTTTTCTTTTTTTCTTCTTTTAACAAATAATTCACTAACTTATGAATACCATAGAGCATGATAGCAGCTATTCCTATTATCGCTCCTATTCCTTTTATTTCAATCATCAAAGATGCTAATATTAGTATCATTTCTTTAACTCCATTAATTCAAATCTTGAAACTTCTACTATCTCAGCAATTGGTTCCGGTTCTGGATCAGGATACAGTGGCTTTGGGTATTGTTGAACTTTAAAACACCCCTTATCTTCCCACTCTGCTAGCTCTTCAAATGACACAGTTGGACCATCACAGATCAAAAACTCTTTTGCTTTTATGGTGTGATACCACCATCTATCATTCATCGATACTTCTATTGTTATAGCTGTATCTGAAATATTAGTGATTTTTAATTTGCCTCTATAAGCCATTATTAACTACTTCATCATATTCTTTTTTTGTTATAGTTGTGGACTGTGGCATCCACTTAATACTTTTACTCCACTCTTCTTCTCCATCGGAACTTTTGCGATAGACATAAGTAGTATTATCTGCATATTTCAAATATGTTTCATCTTTATGTGCACCATATGAAGTTCTATGATAGGACACTTCACCATTTTCATAATGTTCCCACCATTGTTCATTCCCCTCTCCATCTGAGAAATATTTCAGATTACCATTCTCGTCATGTTCTACTTTACTTTCCATTACTTATCTCCTGCCAATCTACCTTGCATTACTCTGGATGTAGCTTGCATACACTCTATTTTTCTTTCCTTGAATTCATCATTTGATTCTTTCACTGTTCCTGGATTTGAAAGTTCCATAAACTTACCGAACACTACCTCCATCTCATATGTTAATGTAGACATTGATGTTCTCATTTATCTATTCCCATTTCCTTTCTTAGTTTTTTACATCTTTCCCAAACTTTATTTATTCTATCTTGATATGAATTTCCATACTTAATCAATTCATCATTATACTCTTGTAATTTTCTCTTTAATGCCCTTATATCATTATCAGGCAGGGTTATTGTTACATCTGTTATTCTCTCTATTTCTTTTTTATGATCCACTATTCATCCTTAATTATATTTATGTCTATGTTGTGGATAAGTCATTCCTATCCCCATACACGCCAATAAAAGTATACCTGCATGAGGAATATATACTACTGTAGATAATGCTATCATCATGCCTATAAAAATAAGAGCCTCACCTGCCAGTACTGAACATGCGAATATAACTGCTTTATCCATCATTTTCATTATTCATCCTCTGGTATCATACTTAAAAATGTTTCAGTTGCGAAGTCCAATACTGCTTTTGTATCATTAAGATGTTCAAGTTTCTCATCTCTTCTCTCTTTTGCCGATTCTGGATGGTATGGATTTCTACTACCAAATCCACCACCATAATCATCATTTTCTTCCCACACCCTATGACCAGTTTTTGCTGATGCCAGTTTAGCTTCTGACTCTACATAATCTACTTCTGCCAAACCCACTTGTTGTTTAACTACAACCATTATATATTTTATCTTTTCTTTCTTTGTCATCTCTTTCTTCATCATTTTTGGCTCACAATCAAGTATTTCATTTTTATTTGCAGGTTATTTGCCGGTATATTGCAGTTTTAAAATTTCACTCTGGCGGAATTATTTTCAGTTCTACAATTTTTTCCTTTGCTTCTTCATACCTATCATGATTTGGCACAATAACTTCATAAAACCAGCTGTTTCCATTATCATATTTTATCCATCCACATTTAGCATCATATCCATATTTTCTTAGTATTGAATTATCAGGATACACTTTTGCTGCGTTTATTGTATTCTCTCCTAATGCTCCGACATTTATTACTACTTCATTTGGAAGAATAGCAATTTGTTTAGAGACACCATTCCCGATATCCATTTTAACAATTCTATAGAAAGTTTCTCTATTAGGGTCTTCTACTGATGGCTGATTTGTAGCCACTTTATATATTAAAACTGCGAATAGTATCCACACAAAAAATCCTATACTAATAGTTATTGGACTCTCTTGCTCCGCTCCGAAACCTATAATCAACGCTCCAAATGCAAATAGAACAGCTATGCCTATAATTACTACAATAATACTAATCATGATCTATTCCTTTTCTGGTTCTGTTATTTTCATTTCCATAATTTTTTCTTTTGCTACTTCGTATCTTTCATCAGTTGGCAAGACAATTTCGTTATAAAAATTGTCCTTATTATTATACTTTATCCATCCACTTCCCTGATCATATCCATATCTCCTCAATATCGTATTGTCAGGATATGTTTTTGCTATTTTTAAATTTTCTATTGTGGCAATGTTTATAACTTTTTCATCGGGAAGAATGACAATTTGTTTAAAGACACCACCACTGAGATCCATTCTAATAATCTTATGGAAACTTTCTTTGCTAGATTCTTCCAATTTTGGTCTAAAAATGTATATATTACCTCCAAGAAGTAGTGCCAAAAGAGCACCCATAAGTCCTATACAAAAAGCTTTTTCACTTCTCTCCTCACTTGCATAAATAAGACCACAAAATCCTACTACAGCTGCAATAAATAAAACTCCACCTACTATAATAACACTAATCATAACTCATTCCTTTCAATCAACTTTTTTCTATTCATTATTTACTCATAAAAAATTAACCACCAGCACCTCTTAGCATTGCTAATATTACTAATAAAAAAATAATACCACAAACTACTGGAATAGCGACAAGAGTTGGGAGCGAAGCTATCCAACTTATAAGAAATATCACCCCAGCGATAAGAATAAATATCCCTGCTAAGATTGGAGATAAAAACAAAAGGCATAAAAAACAAAATGCTAAAAACATTCCCATAATTCTTCCTCAAAATGTATACTTCGCTTTACTTTATCAACTTTTTTTCTATTCCCCATTTTATCCACGCTTCAGTCATTTTTACATGGTCATATTTTATTTCTTCGGTGATTGGATTATCACTTTTCTTTACCCACTTACAGAGTAATGACATAAGATGTGTAGATTCTTTTTGCATTCTTTCTAACAACCATCCAATAGATTCTATACTTTTCATCTTATCCAGTTCCCCATAACAAGGATGTTGAATTCCTGGACAAGACAAATTCATTGTTTCCATTTCCCACTTATCAGCAAGGAGGTTGAATCGTTCTTTTTCTCCATCCACATAGAACAACTCTCCATCACCATTGCAGATACTACAATCGTCATCATACCCATTACAATTATAACATGGTTTTATAAGATCACTCATTTTTTATCTTCCCATTTAAATACTTTATCACCTACAAGCTTTGATTTAGTTTCATTGTCAAATACTAAAAAAAATCCCATTAAGACTTTTCCATCTTTTAATTTCGTATAGAGAGGACCAACAAAATTTTCTGATGGTTCTTCCACAGTAAAGTAGTCACCAACTTTTAAGTCATTAAGAGGTACTTGACAGGTCATTCTGATCTCTCATATACAAATTTGTTTCTTTTCTTTTTAGTTCCGCAGAATCCACATTTTTTCCCATCAAATTTTCCATACCTGCAACACACTGGACAGATGAGATCTTTTGTTTCTTTATTATCTTCCATTAATATTTCCCTTCATTCAGAATTAACGTCAAAATATCTTTTAAAACTTCTCTACCAAAATGATACCTTATATTCTTTAGAACATAATCAACACTCTCTAATACCATTTGCTTAGTATAGCTTCTACCACCACCTCGATAAGGATCATCATTATAATCCTTTACTACATTAGCACTCTTATAATAAACTAAATGCTCATTGGAGTTTTTTACCAATTTAGAAGGAACAATCCATTGTATTTCACCATGATACTCTTTTCTTGTTACTTCACCAAGCTTTATAATTTTTGGCATTATTCTTCATCCTTTTTAAATTCTCCGCACCAATGAGTAGAATGATGCTCTGTTGACTCCGGATATCTATAACATTTTCCAGTTTTAACATCTTTTACAGTGTCAAAATTATAGGTATTTTGCCACTCCCAATAGTAACATTTATCACAATATTCCTTGTTATGAAGTTGTCTTGTGAATTTATCACTCATCGTTTTTTCCCAATTGAATATCTGTCATATATGGCAGACCATGATCAGTTACAAGTCGCTTCACAACATTACATTGAAACTCAACATTCTTCAAAAACAAAGCATCTTTTGCTCTTTTCTCTGGTGTCATATTATCAATTTCTGTTCTTAATTCATCCCAGTTCATTAAAACCCCCTTACAGCATCATCTACTGCTGCACATAACACGCTTTTTATTGAGTCAATGAATCTCCTATCTGATTCTGTCTTTGCCTTTTTCTGAAATGTTTCATCAGCTTGTAAGAGCCAAGCTACAATAGCAGATATACGAGTGTAGTAATTATCTTCTGTATATTCTTTCTCACAAGCATCAAGGATATTTTTAAGGATTATAGACTTGTCGTCATTACCTTGTTTGAAAGCCTCTCCTATCCACTTTTTTAATGCTTTTTTTTGTAATGTATTCATTTTATATCTCCATAATAATTTTTTGGTCTTACAAAATATCCTTTTGTGAGATTAGTAACATGAAATGACACTTTATTTCTACCAAACTTCGCAAAGACCATATCATCTTTTTTACTATATACCTTCACTTTATTACCTTTTTCTATACTTGGGTTAGTACATAGTCCTATTACATCATCAAATATCCAAAAACCATATACATTAAATCTATCTCTTCTCACTTTATTTTCTCTCTTAAAAGTAATATTCTATACTTAGTCTATGACTATCATCTCTTTTGTCTCGTCCACAGATGAGTCCCACTCCGGTAACTACCACGTTCCTATCATCTCCCATCCTCATTTTTCTTTTGATGAGATCAGCGATATCTTTTTCTGTGATAACTATCTTCTTCTCCAGTGAGTAGATGTGTATATTAACTCTTTGAAGTTCTTTATCCTGAGGTGTTGGGCTAAAATCACAAGTACCACCACAATGAGAGTAAGAGTCCCTTCTAACTTTCAAATAATACCTGCGAAGTTCTTCACTCTCCATTTTCGTTAAATCAGGTTGTTCTATTTTCTTTTTCTTCAATGGGTTTCTCCATACGCTTTGATTTCTCTTGCTACACGATTGAGAGACTCGCCAATAGTGTTTCCATGTTTTGCCTCCGTCATGGCTTGGAGTACTGCACCAGCTTTAATTTCTCTTGCGACATAATCAAGAGACTCAGCAACCGTAACACTAGCTTTTTCTGTTGCATGAGCCTGTATCAATGCTGCTAAAACAATATCTGTGATATTCGAATGCGAACTTAATTCCTGTGCTTGCTTATAGAGTTCATCCAATTCTAACTTTTTCACTATTTTTTCCTTCCAAAAATTATATCCCTGTCGTTGTTATTGACAATCTACCGTGATGAACAAGACGTGCTCCGTCTTTTTCATTATCATCATTCCTGTGATACCATTCCTTTAACAGTACTGATTCTTCGATAGTATCAGCATAAATATCAAGAACACCATCTTTGTCTATTTCTGCTATCACTACTCATTCCCTTCTTCATTAGGACATTGCACAGGCTCACCACCACGATTAGAACATATGATATCGCAGTCTTCACAATTCGTTGTTTGGGTTTCAAAAATTGGTCCACACATAACATTTTTCCCTTCAAAAGATTATCATTTACATTGTACCAGTAGATGATAATTTCACTCTGGCGGAATTACTTTTCAAAATATTCATCACCCTCTACAAAGTTAAATCCTCTTGTGATTATAACTATTGCTCCCTGGTCTTCACCTATATCTGTTATAAACTCTTTAGGAATTTTACACTCAAGAGTCTTTGTCTTGAATGATATTCTTTTCCATCTTTCTGTTGCTTTTTTCTCTAAAAATAAATGGAAATAAGCAACGTAAGTCGTTTCTCCTTCAAGACTTACAGCATATCCCATTTTAGACATACCTGTTGCTTTTTTAACTCTATTTTCTTTTTTAAAGAACGCATTTTGATCTAGCATTTTAAATGGTGGTGCTATTCTTTCTTTTCCATCTTCCCATCTCTTTATACTCTCTCTTCTAACTGTCACAAATTTATAAGCAGTTATCATATCTGGTTGTTCTTTAAGCCAATCGTTTTTTTGTCCCTCTGACCATAAAATACTAAGACACATTATCATCCTCTTATTTAATATCTTTTATCATACAAATATTACCTAAGAATCGTTCTTCATTATATTTATTCTTACTTTTAACTACTATTACATCAGCATCTAAATTATCATACATCCACTCTCCATTTATTAATTCAACATCAAGTTCTTCACACAAATCCATAACATGCTTTTTGATTTTTTCTATATCATTAGATGCTCTATGACAACTTATCAATCCGCATCCTGGTCTCCATAAATACATACTTCGTGCTACCTTCCTTATATTAACTCTAACAATTCTTTTTCATGTTTTTTTATTAATATGTTTATAACTATATCTAATTCCTCTGATTTCTCTTGCTCTGATATCCTCACTAGCACTTCTATTATTCCTTTATGATCCATTTATCGAGTCCAAAAGATTATCTATCATTTCCAAAACTGTTTGAGGTTTAGAATTACTTTTTGGTGTAGTAGGGTAATATTTCCCCATAACATGTCCAACCAACATAGCCCACAAAAAAACCATAACAATAACAATCCAGAGTGGCAAAAAGGGTATAAGAAGTGCAAGCATGACCCGACATCCACCAAAAGACAGTATAAAAATAAATATTATCATTGCTGGAATTGATCTAAGTTTATTCATCCATTTCATCTTTTTCCCCGAATATTTCTTCCCTCTTTTTTTCTACTTCTAGTATGTATGGTTTTTTATAGTTTTGTGATTTCTCTAGATACCCAAACTCTTTAAAAAAAGTGAATGTTGGAACATCTGTATCTTCGTCCCAGGTATAATTAGCATAAGGTTTCCCATCTAGAGTAATCATTGGATTTTCAGCTTCTCCATGAAAGATACACTCATCAGACCTCATATCATATTCATAAAGAAAATGCATTACTCGTCCTATGGTACGTCCTCTATACTGTCCAAATGCCATCCTGTATTCCTTACATAAATTCCATTTACACTATTATACCATTTTATTACATCTATGTTAATACTTTTTTTTGGGATGTATAGGATAAAACCATCCTATCAAAATTGAGATAGGAACCACCACTAATAAGAAAAATATTAAATAAGGTACTCCTAATATCGAATGTATTATTAGATGCAACATCAGGTTAATTGTCCCTGAACATAACATCGCTGCTGGAAGTGATCTTAGTTTATTCATCCATTTCATTTTGTATCTCCATTTTTATAATTTCTCCCAGTGGTAGAGAAAATTTCTATCTCCCACGATCCGAACATATAATTTTCCTTTTTCTCCTGGTCGAATATTATTTTCTATATTCTCCAATGAAACGCTCCAGTCACCTTCAAAGGTAATTGAAGTATAAGTTCCTCTTGATCCATTAAAAATCTCAATCCTCTTAACAGTACCCTTATAAACAAGAATCTCTCTTGGTGGCATAGAATGGCAACCTACCAAAAAGAGTATCAGAGCTATAATTACAAATTTCTTTATCATCACTATCCACCCTCTACCCAGGCTTCAATTTCATTTTCATTTTTTAACGTGGTAATTTTTCCCCACTCTGTTTCTATCTCTATTTTTACTTTCCAACAATCTTCTCTACCATCAAAACCAGCCTCATTATCAACAACTTTTGCCTGTTTCCCGGTATTCAGTATTCTAACAATATCATAATTATTGAATAAAGGATCTTCAAGTACTCTATCGCTCTTTATACATCCAACCATCATTAAAGCGATACACGTCATAATACAATAAATTTTTCTCATTTTCTCCTCTTCTAACTAATATAACTAGAATCTAATCCAAATAAATGTATAAGTCCACATAGAGCTAATAATACCAGTAGTATTGGTATAACCAGTAAAAGCACTACAAAAAAAGCAGCCAGCACAAGAGCAATGATGACAGGTGAAAATAGTGTCAATCCTATCCATCTTCTTAGAAGTTGTCCTATTGGCAATTTCTCATCACCATATGGTACATTAAATGATGTATCAAATATGATAAAACATAAACCTGTCATCATTGTATAAAGAACTATTGTAATTATAATTGTTGCTAACATTTTTCTACTCCCAAAAAATAATTTTCATTACTATATTATAACACAATCAAAAATTAATGTCAAGCCAAAATTAATATTTTCACCAAGGAGTTTGAGTTATTATACTAGGCTCAAAATCCACTAAACATTCACTACCAAATTTATATTGTTTAATTTCTTCGATTACCATCCAAGAGTCATATTCTCCATAATAGGAAGGTCCACTACCGTCTATTCTTATTCTAGCTTGATAAACTCCTGTTGGGAATTCCTTATAAGGTGTATAATCAAAATACTCTCCAATCATAGCATCTATATCTTTAAAAGCAGTATCAGGATTGAGGAGACTTATTATTGACAGTATGCCTTCATCATTAACTGCCAACATATATACTGGATATTCTGTCCCATTCTCTGGATCTGGGGGACCATTATCTACTACTCTAAGTATTTTACCTATTCTATCTTCTATCACATTACCACCTATATATTGCAAAAGGAAAAACTTCTAGTTCTTCTACTGGAGAAGTTTCTTTTTCAGCTAGTCGAGTGTCTTTGATTTTCTGAAGTTCAGCATCATTATAAGGCACTGTCTCCAGTTGACCTCCACAACCACTCATTACTGCTATGAGTATTACTAATATCATTGCCACCACTACATCCACTATATTAACATTCTTTTTCATTTTTTTCCTCACAAATAATTTCATTTTTCTTCTTAACTCACTAACGTATAAGATTGATATTTTTCACCTCTAATCTCAGTCCAATTCCCTTTTCCTGTCATATCTATTATCTCCTCTTTTCTAAGCCAAGAGAAAACGTCATATGACAATCATTGAACACCATCATAACCCTCTACTTTGGGATGAGATATGGCTATTCCACCACTAAGATAGAAGTAATAAATGGTACTTCCCTCGTTTAACCAACGCATTATATCTTCTCTATTCATAATTCATAACCTTAAATTTTTTTCACTCTGGCGGAATTTTTATGAAAAATCCATTAAAGCTGATCTTGGTATTATTTCATCCAATTCTAGTGGTTCCGGTTCTGGTAGTGCTGGCTCCGGTGCTGGTTCTGGTTCTAGTGCTGGCTCCGGTGTTGACGCAGTGTCTTCAAAAACCCAACAAAATAAATTATAAATTCCCACACCAACGAAAGACAATAACAAAAGTATTAGAAAACCTCCCATTATAAACACTACTACAGAAAGAATAACCCCCATCACTTTCCCAAAAGAAGATTCTGTTTCGCTAACGAGTCCAGTAGGATCCCAGTGAATAGCAACAAAAAATAATCCTGCTATAACTAGAATACCTATCCCAGCTGCTCCCAATCTTTCCCAATTCATCCGCATATCATTCTTCCAAATCTAACATATCTTCTCTGTTATATTTATTAAGTTCCGCTACCTTAGCTACTAACTCTTTATTCTTTTTCTTCAGAGACTTTATAGTTTCAGTTTCTTTAGTGTCTTTTTCTTCTTTCCTTTTCCCTTTTTTTTCTTCAGCAGCATCAGTCATACTCTTAGCTAAACTCATTTCCCAGGTATGTAATCTTTTTACACAATAAACAAGCACCGTTGAAAGTGGTTTAAGAGCAAACCACCATAAAATTATAAATGGTAAAAATGGAACAATGATAAAAGACATAAGTCCCATAGCTGCATGACATTTTCCAATATCACCACAACCATCACAGTCCCCAGAACCTGGTTTACACTGTTTCTCTAGTATGTAATTTTTAAAAAATGGGAAAAAAAGAATTGTAGTAACAATCCATATCACCATTACTATTATTATTGTCCCCAGCATTTTATATCTCCTTAACGATTAAATACTCTTCCTTCTTTATTCAATTGCTCCTCAATATCCATTGAGAAGTTGTATATTTCCATCACCTTTTGCATATTCCCGCTATGCTCTTTTTCTACTTTCTCTAACTTATCACCAGGCATAACTGGAACAGGATAATCTTCATAAGAGAAAGTGTCACACACAATAACAAGATGTGTAGCTCCACTATCTTTATAGCTTTCCAACCATTCTCTAATCATCTTTTTTGTAGTTGCCATAACTGTTATCCTTCCTTGAAAAATTCATCTGCATGAATAAATTGCATATGCGACCTTTTGGCGAATGTCTTATCTGAGGTCATATCCCCAACCATAATACACTGCCTTGGATCTAATTTATATTTATAAAATAATGATACTGCCATCCCAGGCATCGGCTTCCTGCAATAACAAATAATAGGAGGAACCTTGTGAGGACAATATCTGTAGTCATCTATTGGCACTCCTAATAACATATTAGTCTGCTCGAAACAAGCTATTGCTTCTTCTTCTGTTGGAGATCCCTTCGCTATACCTGATTGATTACTAGCTCCCAAGAATAAATAACCTGGACCAGTAAGAGACTCTAACTTCTCCCGCCTATTGGGTAGTATCATTACATCTTTATAATTTTTAGGCCATTTGTCTCCTGAAATAGTATCTCTGAGAGTCCCATCATAGTCAAAGATAATTGCTTTATTTACCCAGTCCTTAGGAAATCGTCTGGTGAATTTATTTACTACTACTGTATCAAAACCTTCACCATTTGTTGGTTTTTGAAATTCCTTCTTATACTTGAAAAGAACTACAGGAGGAAATAGGTTAGGACTCTTGTTAGTTTTCATCTCTTCAGGAGAAAGAATTTTACCTTCTCTCTCCATCATCCTTGCACAAGCATTAAACTGAGCATCTTCTATTGAGGTTGTCAACCACTCACATCTAATTGTCGCCTTATGTGCCTTAGCACATTCTATAAAAGCTTTCCTACTTTCAACAGTTGGAAACGTGTTATCAAGAATTACATTCTCACCATTTTTCAATGCTTTTGTAAGATGAGGAATTAAATCTAAGATAACACCTCCCACTGTATCCCTATTTAAGTAAGTATGTCCTTCATCAATATAATCATTTGCTAAGGTCGATTTACCTGAAGCTGGATACCCAACAATCATTACTACTTCTAACATTCTGCTTCTCCTATTTCCCAATTTCTATTAACCTTGTAATCTCTTTATGCTTAAAAGCATAATAACCCTGATGCTCAGTAAAGATATAAGTAGTATCACCATCTCTTTCAACTCTTGCGAATCTAAGACACATTCTAGCATACCACTTAACATCAACTATCACTTCACCTATATTGAAATCTTTACAAGTGAGAATTCTATTATTCTTTCTCAAATAATCTCTCGCTGGTTTATGAATCCTTCTAGGTCTATATGCTTTTTCTTTTTCCCAGGTTTTTTTATATGACTCCCCATATGACGTACATATACACAATTCATCACAACGATAAGCTTGTGGTTCTATATACCGCGAGAAAACAACATCATAATAATGATTATAAGACTCACCACTTTCCTCATCTTCATGGGCAATAGCTATCTCACGAACAAAAGCATCATAGAATATGAAATAAGAGCCATCTTCATGATGGACAAAAACCATCTGTCCCTCAAAGCTTCTTGTAGTCATCTCCTTTTTTATTTCTTTTATTTCTTTTTGGAGTTCATCCCAAACAAGACTAGCAGTATTTTTCTTCATTTTATTCCTCATCTATAATCATAGCATCAAACCTTGTGAATTTTTGTAATGATCTAATTCTCATATTCAATTTAGCAATCGCTGATTTTGCTTTTTTCATCGCTGATTTTGCACTAGTAAGAGCTTTTTGAAGAGTTCCAATTTTACCCTGTAAATCACAATGAGTTATCATAAGATCATGATTTTCTTTTAGAAGTATATTATTTTTTTTCCGGAGATCTTCTATTTTCCTCTCTAAACCTCTGTCAATTGAATCAGGTTCAGGTTCTATTCCCCACGGATCTTCTCTCTGTGGATGTGGATATGGCGAATATTTGTCATATTCCCTTTTCCAAATATTAGGACCATATTTATCAGCATATTCCATTTTACTCATCTTGTTCTTCCTCTATAATCATAGCATCAAATCTACTAAAATCTTGCATCTCTAACACCTTCGCTTTTAATACTTTTATCTCATCATTTGCATTTTCTAACAATTGTTTTTGTGTATGAATATCTTTTTTTAGACACTCACTTTCCACTACAGCACTTTGAAAATCAATTCTTGTCTGGTGCAACTCTACAGTCAACTCATCTACTTCTTTTTCTGCTTTTTGAAGATCTGAATTAACAGATGGTCCAAAACTTTGTTCTGGATATGAATCAGTTTTTGGATATGGATTATAAAAATCATCAGGAAATGACTCATACCTGCTATATTTCTCATCCATACTTTTCTTCTTCATATACATTTCCTTATTTTTTATAGTATTAAACTTCATACCATCATCATAATAACGTCTATTATAATTACTGCCATCATCTATTCCCATTAGAACTCATCCAATCTCGTTAAAAATACAGGAGTATTTTCACCCATATAACTACCTGATACATTAAAATCAAAATGTTCTATAGCCATTGTTCTCAAACTATATCCTTCTTCTGGTTCTACTTCATCTGCTTTCAACTGTTCAATTATTATTTCAATACATCTTTCACTATCATATAGAATCAAAAAATTACTTGTACCACCCTGACTAACTATTCCTATTATTGCTTCATCAAAGCCATCTGCTAACAGAGCCTCTTCATTATACTCTGCTATCTTTTCTCGTATCTCATCCATTCCCCTCACTCCTGCACTTCTCTGCCAATTTCTTATAAAAGGCTCTTCTTCTTTCTCTTGCTAAAGTCCCTCTTGGTTCATTAGTTCTTAAAAAATATACTCTGCTACATGTTTCATATTTACCACACTCACGACATCCTTCATGTTCTTCCATACTCATTTTCCTTGTATTAAATAATGAAACGTCATATGTCTATAATGTCCTCTCTTTTATACCTATTAAGTTCTTTTATTCTGGCATTAAGAGATAGAATTTCTTCTTTTAATTCTTTTATGATATTATCTTTCTTTCTTTTTTCTGTTCTTTCTGCTTCAAATTTCTTTTTCTTTTTTGCCTCTTTTTTTTCACACTGCGACATACGAATCCAGTTTACGAATTCATCCCACTTACCACAACTATAATCCCTAATAAAATCTAACATACGAAAGATACATTTAATGATACCAACAAATAATAATCCTGGAAAAATAAAAGGGATTCCGATTAATGACAAAAATGAGATAAGAAGTATCTCGCTAATTTCACTATCAAAATCTACATCCATACGTCCACTACCTGAGAGATACATATAGTTGATAGCCCAGACTATCGTTGCTCCTGCTATAATAAAATATGTCATCATTTGAACATCCTATTCTTCAACTAGTTCCTTCTCAAAATCTTTTTCTATAATCTCAGTTAAAGTATCTACTGCCTCTTGTTCATCAGTTCCATCAGCTTTAATTATTATTTCTGTACCTTTCCTGATACCCAACATTGTAAGTTGTAATATACTCTTAGCATCAGCACTGCCTGATGGAGCAACTATAGTGATGTCTGAGTCGTAATTATCTGCTATATCAACAATATCCAATGCTGGTCGCATATGAATACCATTATTGCTATTAACTTTTACTTTTTTCTCTACCAAATTACTCCTCCTCTATTTCTACTTTTGGCTCTAACATCATTAATAATGGCTTCACTACTTTTAGTAGAACAAACAACGAAAGTACCACTATTATTATACCAACCATTAACCAAGAAAAACAAGCAAGAAAAGAAGCAAAGCCACGATCTCCTTGATCCATAGGACGATGGGTACATAATACCTTTAAATTAGATAAGGCGGAATATGCTACCGCCCATCCTATTATATACAGCATAATGTATACACAAATCAAAATAACCATTATTCTTCATCTCCTTCTTCTTCTTCTTCTAATATATTTTTTATCCTTTTCATCTGATCCTCTCTTACAGTATGATTTTCTCTTTCCGCACCCAACTGCTCGATATTAGCATCTACTTCTATCTTAAGGGCATCAATTTCTATATTATTTTTACCCACTAATTTTTCTAATATATCTTTAGTCTTCTTCAGAGACTCATACGCTTTTTGTACTACTCGTAAATTAAACTCATAACGGTTGCTATCCCTGCGATACACATATGCTAATACCGAGACAACAACAGCACATAATAGAAGCAATGAACTCACAACTAGCAAAATTATTACTAATTCATACATTTTATTTTCCTTAATTTAACTATCTTATATCATAACATTTTTTTCTATTTTGTCAAGGAAAAAATCAATAATTTTTAATATGGCATAAATTACCAAATGTCTCAGGTTTATAAATTGTAGTCATCCATATTACCACACATTTAGCTTTCTCTACCATAGTATTAATAGTTCCTGTTTCCACATGATCATATTCCTCGTCTTTATAACTTCCATCTGGTTGTTGAACAGTTCTTTCCATTTTGGTAACTGTCTTCGTTGTCATCTATTCACCCCTTATAATTCCTATTAGTCTCGATCCACAACGAATTTCCATCGTATTTTCCGAAACTCTTTTAGGGACTACTGTATTGCCTAAATTATCCATATCTATTCCTCCAAATCTATTAACTCTTCTCTTGTAATTATTTCTTTATCTGCTGGTTTTATGTACCTTAATCTCTGTATCACTTGTTTTAGATACTCATCCTTAGGAAATCTCATATTACGAAAAATACCCACATCTGCTACGAGAAGATGACCATCATCCCTTAATATCGCAAATCTTTCTTTCTTAATTGTGCCATTACTCTGGGGTTGTTCTCTTAAATAAACATCTACTAGTATTCCACTGTAAGGATTCCCATTCATTTCATATGATACTTTTGCCCCTATCAAATCTTTTAACGACATTTTATTCCTCCAGATCTATCAGAAAAGCTCTTTCTGAAATTGATACTGATTTTAACTGTTTCACAAGCTTCTTAAGTTTTTTATTCTCTTTCTCTAAATGAAATATTTTATCTTCTGTCTTCTCTGTAAAATCAGCAACACTATTATCTACTTTAGTAGCTTCTTTCAATAATACTGCTATTCTATTGTCGTAAATCTTAACTAACCTTACCTCACTATCATTTTTGGCTTTTCTAAGGCTGTCAGTTATGCGAGTTTCATATTTAACTTTATCTTTCAGCCCTTTATTATCGATTATCACATATACTACGGTAAAAGCTGTTATAACGAATAAACCCAATAATACTATCATTGTTATCAACATAATTGTTCTTCCTTTTCTTCTTCTATATCTAAAATATCGAATTTAGAGTATTTATTTAATTTTACTATTTTTGCTTTTAGTATTATATTCTCGCTACGCAATTTTTTATTGCGCTTCTCTAATCTTCTAATTTTTGCTCTAAATCTCATTTCTCAGCCTCGATATCTAATAACTCTGCTCTTGTTATTTCTCTTTCTTTCACCACACTAAGCAATTTACTTTTTACTACATTATAGTCATTCTCTAACAACACTAAATTTTTTGTTCTAGTTATATCCCAGGCATAAATCTCTCCTGCATCGACACCCTCTAATAAGAGTGTAACACAAATTAATGAATCTGAAGGTTTATTGGTACTAGGATCAGGATGATATCTTACATCTAATATTAATCCTCTAAATCTACCCAGTTCTTCTTTTGGACTAACATCTCCATTATACTCTATTAATTCTGCTCTTTTACCTATTAAATATTCGAAAGACATCTTATTCCTCCAGATCTAAAATATCGGGTCTATCAAATTCGTTACTAAGATCTAATCTTTCTTTCAAATCAGCATTCTCCTTTTTCAACTCTTCATTCTCTTTATCTAGATCAACACCATCTTGAACATTTTTCTTCCAAGTAATAACATCTTCTTTAGAAAGAGTTAAATCTGATATCAAATCCTTACAGACATCTCTAGTTTCTCTTACCTCTGACTCTAACACTAAATTTGCGTCAATTGATCTCTTGAGTAAAATTCCCAACATAACAATTACAATTGTTTGTATTATAAATATAGCAATAAGAAAAATCATTTCATCCCTCTAAATCCATTAACTCTGCTCTCGTCGTTTCTTGATCTTCCATTCTAGCCCTTGTTCTCATTCTTCTTTTTATATTCATCTTCAAAATAGGAAGATCTTCTGGATGAATTCTAAAATTGTAAGAACTAGTATCACAAAATCTAATATCTCCATTATCTTCTAATATAACAAATCCACAACCAGAAGAAGGCTTATAAGCTCCAACTATTATTCCTAAGTCATCTATATCAGAACCTCCATAATGGTACTGCATTCTACAACCTATCATGTCAGGAGATATTTCCATTATTTATCCAAATCCAATATATCAGATCTACCAAATTTATTCAATTTTTCAATTCTCTCTTCAAGAATTTCTTTTTCTTTTTCTATTTCCTCTATACAAGCAACCGCCATTTTGCTATCTTCTGACATCCTCTTCAAATCGTTGTCAAGATACTTTGACTTATATTCAGAATTTCTTAACTTCTGTTTGAGATCATCAATTTGAGTCATAAGCTTATTAATCTGTTTTCTTTGATCCCTTAATTTGAGAGCGTCTGGTAAATCAAGTTGTGTAGCTTTCTCAAACCTACCAGCATCAATAGCGTTAAGCAAACTCTCTAGTTCTTCTCTAGAAAAATTATCTATATAACCACTCATGTTTCTAAATCCAATATATCTGCTCTACCAAAATCATTCAACTTTTTAATCCTACCTTTAAGAATTTCTATGTCTTTTTTCAAACGATCAATATGTGCAGTTTGTCCATCAATGTGAGCAATCTGATGATTATTAATATTCGTTAATTTCGTTATTTCTCTTTTAGAATGGTCTAACTTCTGTTTAAGATTAATAATCTCAACTTTCTTTCTTTCCAATTGAGAAGCTCTCTTTGCAGAAGGTTTCTTTGTTGGTGCGATCCTTCTTCCAGCCTGATAATCTAAATCAAGTAGTCTCTCTAACTCTACTTTCCAATCAATATTCATTCTTCTAAATCCAGTATATCTTCTCTGCCAAACTTATTCAAACCTTCATTTCTCTTTTTGAGATCTTCTATCTCTTTTTCTAGTTCCTTATTCTTCTTTTTTTGTTTTGTGACTTGACCTTTTAGATTCGCTATCTCTTTTTTCTTTTTCTCTATTTCTCTTTTCAATTTCTCTATATCATTTTGTATATAACGATCAGTTATTTTTCTCTTTTGACCTTCCCATGGATCTATTGTTATACTTTTCTTTCCCCAAGGGCTATTCACAGTTCCCATTTTATTTATTTCATAAAATTCTTGAAGGTCATCTAATTGTTTTACCATTCCCTCTAGGTCTATGTCTAATGAACTTTTTTTCTTTCGTTTAGCCATAACAATTTTTTAAACCTGTACTTTCCTATGCGTAATATCTCCACAATTTTCACACCGTAAAACGTATAGATATCCTGTATGTCCTTCCTCTCCATGACGATTTGTAGTTATATTAACTGTTTTTATCCCAACAAACTTATGTTTACATTCTCTTGCATAAGTTTCATCTATGGGTTTCTGCGCTGTCCCACAAAGATCACAATACTGGAATCCATCTTCTAATACATTCATCCAGACATGTTTACACTTCTTATTAGCATAACCATACATTAAAGCCATACCTATTATACATACAAGAGATATTGCCACAGCAAGCATAAGTAAAGGTTCCATTAATCAAACTCCATTAAATCAAATTTAGTTACTATCTCTGTCCTACATAGAGCATCATCTATCTCTTTTAACATCTTTATTGCTATATCTCTTTGTCCTTCCCAAGATTTTCTTGTCTCAGCATTTCCCGCACACTTAATACTCAAATTTATAAGATCCAACTTCTGTCTGAGTATAGCTGCTTTTTTTCTTATATCTTCATTATTCTCATTGATTTCCATTTTTACCTCAAAAAATAATTGCACCTGGATAATTCCACGAAAATCTCAGATGTCCATCAGGAAAAAATATAATTTGTCTAACTTCATCTGTGCTTGTGCTTTCTGTAAGACAATTAGATAAGCACACATTCTGACCACAATAATCGTATACTGTAGCACCATGCATAAGTTTCAATAATGCTACTGCTGGTGGGAAACGAAAATGTTCTACTATTTTATTCAATTTGCTATCTTTTACCTCATGTTTTTCTGTCCACCAGAACATTACTTTCTTTGGATCATTATCATCTCTTATCTGCCTGACATCATCAAATTTAATAGCATTTGTTACTGGACGAGCAGTGAATTGTTCAACTCCCCATTGTCTGCATCTTGCGATAAAATTCAATAAAGAGTCAAGATCTCCAATATAACCGTCAAGCATCACGCAACTTAATCGAACAGAAAAACCTTTCTCATGAAGATACTTGACCAGTTCTTCCAGATCAGGATACATCTTATTATAAATCTCTTTATTTCTTTCTTGCTCATAATGAACACAAGAGATAATAAATGTGGTTACACCGAGATCATACATATGCTGTAAATCGCTATCACTCATATCCATTATCTTTGTAGCATTGGTTTGCACTTCCACAAATGGAAATCTATAATTGTCCAACTGGTTTAGATAAGTGAAAAGAATTCCCATATTTTTCTTTAACAAAGGCTCTCCTTTTCCGGTTAAAAGGACAGTAGAAACTCCGCTATCTTTAGCAAATTGACAAGACTTATGAAAATTCCTTATATTCATAACTTCTGTCTCATCAACTCCACATTCTGGAGTCATCTTAGATACACAGAATGGACAATTAGCATTACAGCTTGTATCACCCACAATGACACTGAATGTTTGAATTTTCATTCCCACTATTATTTCCCTTTAATATAATAATACATTACACTTTTTATCTATTATATTATTTATACTTTTTTTCGCTCTGGCGGAATTAAACTTTCTCTTTTTCCACCTGTTTGATATGAGGTTTTACAACAATTTTCTTCTTTTTATTGCGAGATCCATATCTTCTGCCACGTTCATTAGTAGGAACAAACTCGCTAATATCTTTAATAGGAATTGCCTTTATCGGAGATTTATAAGTGCTTAAACGATAATAGAATACACCATTTGGGAACCCTTCTTTAGAAACTCTTTTTATATCAACGGCAGCACAAGCTTGTCTCAGCTTATAGCCATAAGGGTGAAATTTTCTCAGCCTCTGAAAGAATATCATATTTTCATTAATTCTTCCGAACAAATCTTTGCTAGTAACGCTATCTGGTTTTGCTGTCTTTTTCTCAAACTCAACCCAAACATTCGTCTTCCTTACTAAGCTTCCTTCTCTTCTTACAATCTCCATGCCTAAAGCAAATTCTCGCATCTTGTCTCTTACATCATTATAGGAATGCCACTCATTCGCACCTAAAAGATAAAGTGCCTGGATCTGAGCAAAATATATGCCTCTTGTTCTGTAGGGATTAAAAAATCTAGATCCAGCTTTATTTTTGATGTCCTGGGGAACATCTTTGATCAGTTCTTTAAACTTTTTTCTTACCTTAACCTTTTCTTCCGCTGTTAAATGATATTTTCTCACAACAACCATCTTACCTCTTGAATTTACCACTATTTTCCCTACATCGTCTGGATTATAGTCAAAACTATCACAATTTGACATATTACGTCTCCCAACTAAATTACCACTCATTTACTAACTTCATACATTTTACCACATTTGAAAATATATGTCAAGATTTTTATTTAACACTTACCACTTCAATATTAACTTTACTTTTTCCCCTTCTTTCCCCATCTGAGAACTCAAATTCTACATCAAAAAATCCAGTTTCTTTTGGAGTCCAAGAGAATAAAAACGTGCTTCCCAGAGGATGCCTAGAAATAGCAGAATTATAGGGAGGATTAAGAACAGTGACATGAATTTCTTCAGAGGAAATAAATGGAGGTTCTATCTCTAATGTAAACATTTCACCTTTTGAAACTATTACTCCTCCATCTGTCACAGTAATAAATACAGGTATATCGCTACCACTACCACTACCACTACCCACATCATTCCTCTCTAATATCCATGGAATAACAAAAGGCAGAGCAAGAAAAGCAAGTATCGCAAATATAATCATTACAACAACGAGCAACTCAATCAATGTGAAACCTTTATTCTTCATTCTTACTCCTTAATCTAAATCTAATAAACAATCTCTTTCTTCTAATTGACCAATACTATAATCATTATCTGGAAAACTATTTTCCATTATCTTTAATCTTTTTCTCAATGTTTCCAATGAGATCCACCTCCAGTAATTATAACCTACTGAATGACTATCTACAACTATCACATATATCCAACCTACATGAGAATAATCATCTTCATTTGTTAATCTATCACCATCTCCTGCTTTATAAAATTGAGTACAAAATATCTTTAATACTTTTGCATCCTCTGTTGTATCTACCATTTTAATCCAGAAACAATCTTGATAGAAAGGAGGATCTTTTCCAGATATAGGAAGAAGTATTTCATTCAAGGCATCGCTCCCTATCTTAAGATTTTCTTTTTCCGCAGAAAAATGCATCTTAAAACCCTCCAAAGCAACAACCCTTTTGTCGTGTCTATCAGCATCTTTTTTAAGAGTAAAAGTTGAACCATCTTGAGATTCCCATACAGAAGTCTTTCGCTTCCTATTGGTTATTCCCAGAGCATCTACTTCTACTTCTTTTTTTTCTACTGTCATTTTAACACGCTGCTAACAAAAGAAGAAATAACCAAAGAATTGCCCAGCCCAATCTATTATGTATTCCTTCAAGATGCTCATTCTGTTTTTCTAACAATTTTTTATGTTCTTCATCCATTATTTTTTCCTCTTCTCATCATTTGAAAATAATTTATAATCTTCACTCTTAACAAGTTTATCATCCAACTTTACATTTTTTTTTGTCTTTTTAACCGGCGTGAAGCCAAACTTCTTTTTAAAATCAGTAGCCAAATAAGCGTCAACATTATCTAAATCCTCTCTTTCCCAAATTACACAACCACAATCTTTTTTCTTTGATGGTTCCCAATTACCCTTATCAGGCTTTTTCCAGACCCACACCCAATCATCTTCTTCATCTCTTGTTACAAATACTTTCATAATCAATCCAAATCTATTAACTCTTCTCTTGATACTTCTTTCATTTTTCGTTTTGGAAATTTAAGATTGCATCTTAATCTTTTAACTAAAAGATGTCTATCCTCTTTAACTACTCTACAATAACCAAGATTCGTGAAACGTCTTCTGGTGATTTCCCCCGTATCTTCTTCGTAAAAGAGAAAAGAAGTATCAATGTTACCATAAACTCTTTCATATCCAATTAAAATTCCTATAGGTTTAGGCGGATCTATATCAACATGATCACCAGCATCATTCTTTTGCCGAATATGTTCAAATCGACAACCTATAAGAGACTCATCAAGAATAAAAACACCTTCAGACATTATCAATCATCCAAATCTAACAACTCTTCTCGTCCTACAGGATCTCTCTTCTCTGCTGATTTTGTGCGATGCTGAATCTTTATATTGCGGATAATACCTGGAAGGAAATACCATGCGATAACAACCAAACACAGGATAAGAAGTCCACTTGCTCCAAAACCAAGTGCGGTTAATATCATCCGAATAACAGATAGTATCACAATGAAAATGGCACAACTAATGATTGTTCTTTTCCAATCAATTCCGCCACCACTTCTACTACCACTATACCTACGTCTTTGCATTCTCATACTACTACTTCCTTTCTTTCTCTTAAATCTATTTCTTTGGTTCATCAAGATCCATAAGATCGAACCTTGCCACACTCTTTGTTAATTCTCTGAGCCTTTCAACTTCTGCTGTTAGAGTATTTTTCTCTGCTGTTAATTTGTCTATAGTTATTTCACGTTCTTCCGATAAAAGATTAACCCTATCAAGACCACGTTCAAGCGATCTTATCCTACTGTCCCTATGTTCTATAGCTGCTTGCAACATAACAGGGTCTTTAGTTTTTTTAACTTTTTTTAAATCAACAGATCCTTCTTCAATTTTCTTTTTAATGTGAAATTTATCTATCTTCTCTCTGTCATGGAAGTAGTCAGCCATAACGATAAGGAAAAAAAATGGTGATAGAAAAAACCCAATAACTCCATGCAATAAAATATCTGGTGTATTCCAAGCTTCTTTCCCAATGTTAGGATATTCTGCTAAACTTACTATACGAGCATAATGAAGTTGTAATAACCAAAGAGCAACCCAAACAACAGAACCAATAATAAATAATGCCCACATCATATCATTCATCTCCTACAATCATTAAGTCAAATCTTGTTATTTCATAATTCGCGTTCTTTGAATTTATATTCATCCAAGGATCTCTCTTCTTGAATCCTAATCTTTCCAAAGTTTCCTTCTTATTTACTCTTACAAATGTGGGAAGCATTTTTGGATCCATTTTACCACTTTCCCAATAAGCCTTATAATCTCCATATCCGATTAACACAGAACTAGCTTCCATATGTGAATAATTTTTTATCTTTTCATTAACATATTCTTCCCAAGTAGATGAATCTGATGGAATATCTATTTTAGAGATATTACCTGCGAAACACCAACCAGCCTTAGCCATTGCTGGATAACTTTGCAAAGTGTCATCTACTATATTCATTCTTCCAAGTCCATAATTTCAAATCTGTTGAACGATTCTTCTTTCTTTTTAGGAACACCATGATAATTTTCTCTCCACTTTTTATATTCTTTATAAGTTATATTAGCAATAACAAATCCTTTTCTATCCACAAATGCATTCTCAGTTAGAGAAATTTGAATAACAAGTCTTTCTGAACTTGAACCTGTCAAGGTTCCCTCTGGATTACACCAAGGCTGTCCAATATAAACTACAACATTACCATTGTGATCTCTCATCATTTATTTACCCAGCTAGTCACATCACATTTTTTGCAGAGACCTATTTCTTTAGCTAATTTAACAGCAGACTCAAAATACAATTCTGAAGTACCATACGAAACCGTTCCAAAATAAAAAGAAAAAACAATGTACATAATCTCCGCTATATCTCTACAACATTTAGCCTCAGATAATCTCATTGTTATCTCTCTAATCTCAACACTATAATGACCAGGAGGAGCATATGGGAATACATCAATAAGGTCTAACTCATCTACAACCTTTTTCACGCTAGACTCATATTTGCTAATTCTCATTTTTTCAAGTTGTGTTATTGGTTCTCTCATAAATACCTCTATGTCAAACTAACCTTCCACTTTCATTTCACTCATTTTACCATAATGATAACATTTAAGCAAGTGTTTTTTCCCTCAAATCAAATATTTCTGTAGCATATTTAAGGGAATGAATAGGAGCAGCCTTGAGCATCGCTTCTGTACAATTCTTGGAAATTAAGTCCCAAACTGGATATTCTGACTTATCTATGCTGTTAAAAACAACTACAAGAAATGCACAATTCCTCGATTTTGCCTCATTTTTCCAATCCTCAATCCTTTTTTCTCTTTTCTTGAACCAATCAAACATCATAACTCCTTATTAAAATATTTTCTCATTAGATCATTTGGATCAAAAGCAACGGAGCTTTCAAAATCCACAAAATCATAACGTGGAATAAGACCTTCTTTTTCTAATTTCATAATACCTTGTAGAGATACTAGACTTGATTCTGCTACAATTTCCATTGTTGTCTCTAATGTTTTAACTCTTTGTCCCAATCCATTATACGCACTATAGAAAAATGATCCTAAAAAAGACCCTAGAAACAGAGCAAAAACAACCACTGTTAATTCCCAATCAACTTTCACCTTCATTTTAACAATCCTCCAGGTGAGCAAATTCTATTCTTCTTAATATTATTTCCATATGTGCAACAACAACACACACATAAAGCATCTCTGATTTTTCTTCCACTCGCTCCTCATGCTCATCCTCAGTCACCTCTTCCGGATATAAATAATCTTCTGCCATAGCTAAAAGAAGAGGCAATTTAGATTTAATATAACCCCAAATCTCTTCCCTGATCTTCTTTATAGCGTCGGGAGTAGGATGATCAGTCTCAGCAATTGGAGAGTAAGCTTTCCCTAAAAGCTCTCCAAAATCATAATCTCTTGGTTCCCACTCTTCTCGCTCCATAATAATTTTAGCAGTGCAAACCTTCAAACACAACAAAACCATTTCAAGGACTTCATCAGGCGGATCATCAGAAGGATCACAAATGAATTCATACATCTCTTCTTCATAATCTCTTAATATCATCCACAGTTCATCTTCCTTCCTTATGAATTGTAGATGTTTTATTCTTTCTTCTCTATTCTTCTCCATCTACCTTCTCATCTTTCTTATTTTCCATTTTTAAAATTATGTCATTAGCCTGTTTTTTCGCTTGTTTCTGTATATCATCAAACATGATCTTATACTCGTCTCTTGCTTCTGTATCTTTTGATACAAGATGCCCAATCTTCAAAGTCTTTATTGCAAAAAGAACATTAAAAATAGGAACAATAGATGTAAAGATGGTAGGTATAAGAACATTGAATTTTTCTGGCATAGCACCAGAATTTTTAAGATAACAATTCCCCATCATAGAGAAACAGAAAGAAAATACTACACTATATGAATACAACCACAGTAATTCTATCATATCAATTCTCCTCTAATAAAAGAGTATCTGAAAAATTCAAAGCATTATCAACGTAACCCTGCATTATTTTCCAGTTATCTCTAGCATCATCATAATTAAACTCCATACCGGATATTTTCAATAATGTTTCCTTATAAGCTCGATTGGTAGCCAAGATAAGAACGTCATCAGATACAATAACTGGTTTTATCTTAACTACTTCGACCTCTTTGATCACTACATCTGGTTTTTTCAGCATAGTATAAATTCTTTGCCCCTTGTCATGTCCCATCCACTCAAATGCGACAATTATTCCAGATGTGAAACAAACTAATGCCAGTATTGTCCTCATAATGTTTTTCATTACTAATCCTCTAAATCCAATAATTCACTTCTATTAAACTCCACTACTTTTCTATGGTTTTTATAGCTTTTGCTTGCATTTTCTATTACAAAAGAAACAACTACTTCTCTTTCCGTCGTTCGCTTTAAATAATGAAACGACTGAATCTCTGCTAATCCATGTATCTCATATGGGTTATTTCCAAGAAGAAGTATCATAGGTTGAGGTACAATTTTACCTTTTTTCAATATAAGGTTTTTGCGATAATCATCTGCTGGAACTTTAAAATATATCCAGTAAGTGACTCTATCATCTGAGAGATGAATATTAACTGTAGCTATATCATCGATAGGAAATTCTGTATCATCAAATCTGATACAGTTGATTTCACCTCTTGGAACAAACACTTTGTAATCAATATTTTTCATACAAGCATTTTACCATATCTAACACAATTTGTCAATCACTTTTTAATATATTTGGTATAAATAAGCAGTTGTTTTCGCAATTCAGCGATTTCAGCCTTATTCCAAGAGAAAATCTCACTTACTAATCTAAGTGTTTTTTTTACATTTTTATCATAATCAGTGACGAATGGTCCATTTGGATATTGTTTAACAAGAAAATACATATAACTAGCCATCTTTTGAGGATTTTTTTCCTTACCTAGACTTGTAAGGTCATCAGTTATTTTTTTATAATCAAATATAATTCTAATTCCTAAAAACTCACCATTTACAATATATAAGTTATCAATTTTCTCTCTCTGGCGGAATTAAAAAAGGTAATACAGCTATACTAAAAATGCTATATTACCCCCAAATCAAGTATTTATTATAATTTTATAACTGGAAAGCTCCAACCTCTCGCAGGATTTTCGTTCCATCCAACAGCATATCCATTCTCTAACTCTACCCAAGAATACACATTTTTATGAGTCCCAGGCCAAGACAGATACTCATCCTGGTCATATAATGTACAATGTTCTTTAGCAACAAGAACATCTTTCATCTCGTATGCTCTTGTATCTTCATATCCATAAGCTACCAACTCAGAAGGCATTGCATCTTTTAAAGTTTTTTTCTCTTCACTCATTATAAAAGTCCTATTAAAGCTAAAAGTCCTATTATTGCTAAACAACAAACTACAATCTCAACAAGTCCTATAACAATTTCTTTTACACGCAATAAATCACTTTTATCCCTTTTGTTTTTAACAACTTCCATGTGAACATTTCCCATTCTATGCATTATTCCACTCGGTATTAAGTTAGGAGCTACCATCAAAGCCGCAGATGGAATTTCAGGATTTCCTTCTACTTCCTCTGGATAATATTTGTTCAATTCTACAAATTTATCATTCAGAGCTTCTAACTCTTCTTTATTCCACCCAAAATCAGCATATAAAACCTTTTTAACAATATACATCAACTGGCTAATTGATTCTTGAGGAATCATTACTCCGCTAAACATATGTTGTTTCAAATCTGCATACATAGCATTAGCCATGCCAAGAACATCTTTGTCATTAGCGATTGGCTCCCAATTTGGATTTAGACGAAAATCGCCATTTCCCTCTTCCATTACTTAAATTCTCTTTCTAAAAAATACAATTCTCTTTCTCTGAAATTAGCTTCTATATATGCTACACAGACGCACTCCATTAAACGAGCATATTCTTTCTCTGTTATTTCCCTCCTCTTATCTTCTGACATCAATAAGATAATGTTGCTCAATTCATTATAATATTGCTTAATATATCCCCACATTACCTCTCTAATTCCTTCCATAAATTCTTCACATTGTTCTCTGTTGCTATAATCAATCTTCTTTTTACCAGAATCTATAATAGCTATCTGAATAAAATCATCAGTATTATAATCTCTTACTGTGTATTTCTCATATTCTTCTTTATTAACTAATAATTCAGAAATGATTAATTTCAATGAGATATGCAATATTTTGTTGATAATTTCCAAAGAAACACTACTATCACCACTTAGATAATTAACAATATCTTTATTGTATTCTCTTAACTCTATCCACAAACGATCAGTTGTAGCTATAACTTGTTGTACGTCTGGATCATTGCTCTGCACTATAACATCACCCCCCTCATTTTTTAATAAACACTTATTTTATACCAATTCAATGCGAACCCGTCTTTGTCGTTAAATGTAATTTCCCACGTCCCTTCTTCATCAAAGACAGCACCAGCACACCGACCCCTTAAATACTTTTTAATCTCTAATTTCCCTTCTTTTCCACTTGGCGATTTAGAAATAACTTTAACTACATTATCTCCTATCTTAAATCTAACACCTTCATTAACATTAGCAACTTTTGTCCCATTAACCAAATCTATTAGCTTAAAATTACCAATTTTTGTTGAAGAAGTTGTAGAGACAAGTTCTTCACCAACAACTTCTACAGGTATTTCCCCACTTGTTACTTCTGATACTGGAGCTTCACTACCACCTGGAAGTTTATTTATAACAGTTCTTGCAAGAGGAAGTACAACAAATATCCCTATCAGAAGTATCATAAATCCATCTATCTCTATGTCCATTTTGCCCTTATGCCTTTTGTTCATAATTGCCTTTTCCTTCTTCAAATAATGATTCTTCCAATTGAGGATCTTTATCAGCTAGTCATCTAACTATGTCCTTTACAATATATAAATTGTAAAAAAACTCGCTCTGGCGGAATTAGATTAACCACCAAATTCCGCCCTTAATTCCTCATATGTTTCCCGTCTTACCTTCTCAGCAACAGCTTTTTTCTGTTTTGCTTCTCTTTTCTTTCTTGCTACTTCATTCTTCTTATCTCTTTTTATTTCTTCATCTCTTTCCCGAATATACCTTTCAAATCCTTCTGATGTAACAATATCCAAAGGTAGTTTTACTCCGTCATAATCGCTACTACAACAGCCACAAGTGGGAAATCTCTCAAATTGAGCATATACTACTGCCTCTGTATCAAACTCAAAATCTATGTCAGTACAACTATCATAACCTGGAGAATATTTTTCCTGTATCTCTTTAACAGCTTTCTCTAAATCTGTGTAATATTCTTCAAGCCATTCTTTAAACTCATTGTATTTTTCAATATCCATAATCTAAAACTCTCCTTCTAATATCTTTATCTCTATATCTTTCACCTTTAACTCAAAACATACCAGAGCAACGCATTTATAAATAAACATTATATCCATCTCATCTCTAATATCACCAAAATTATTAACTAAATAATTCAATCTAGCCTCTTCATTTACTACCCCAATCCACAATCTTTTGCGCATTTTTTCTAAAATCTTTTGTTTATCATCTGCACTGATATTTTTATCAAATACTTTAGATAAAGCCTCTATATCATCTGAAAAACTTTCTAACTTACCTTCAGAACTTTTGTTGAGACAATCTAATTCTTCTTTAATACTTTCCTCACCAAATTCGTCCTTATACAACAATAAATCACTATAAATCAATCCTATACATCCCATGCTCCAAAGAATATCCAATTCAGTGGGTTTTCTCATGGTCAATATACCCAATAGAGCAGCTTGATGATCTCTCATCTTAGCCCAATTCCTATCAGATGCCATCTGTAGTTTCAATTTTTCTTTGTTGTCCATTATTATACTCGTCTGCTTTTTTATTATGTTCTCTAACATGATTGTTTATAAATTCTGTAATCTCAATACATTCTTTTCCAGTTGCTGGTCTGGTATTATAATCATCCTCTTCACTAGTATAACTTTCCTCGACAGGTTGTATCCTTTTTGTAGCATGAAATATTATTCCTTCTTCCATTTTTTGCATAATGAAAGGTTGTTTACGCAATATCACAAGTTCTGACCAATCATCAAGAAAGACTAAGAAAAAAGCTAAATCTATGTCTGCCTTACATACACAATGCATTTTTTCAAAAATCTCATCATTAGGATAAGGAGCATAACCACACTCAATATTAGAAAGATCAGATGCTTTTATACCTATCTCTTTTGAGAACTTTCTCAAACCCATATCTGCATGTTTTAATCTAATCTCTTTTAATTTTTTTCCGAAATACATATCACTCATACTTTACTCTCCACATGTTCGTAAAAATCGACTATGACTTGTTGGAACTCATCAGGTAGAAGGTCTACAACTGGACCTGATATATCCTTCGGTATTAAATTGTAATATGCTTCAGCAATTCCACCAGCAATACACGCCAAAGTATCACTATCTCCACCTAAAGAAATTGCTAATCTGATGGCATTCTCATAATCAGTTGAATCAAGAAAAGAGATAATAGCCTCTGGCACAGTCTCTTGACATGATTCATTAAAACGATAACCAGGTCTTATCTCATCAACTGTCCTGCTAAGATTATAATCAAATTTCTCTGCTATTAAACCTCTTATATCTTTCTTGACATATCCATTACGAGCATAGAATATAGCAAGAGCAGTAGCTTGAGCACCCTTAATACCCTCTTCATGATTGTGGGTACAAGCAGCACTTAATTTAGCTTGCTCTAAAACATCTTCTTCACTGTTGAAAGCAAATCCAACAGGACTAACTCTCATAGCTGAACCATTACCCCAACTATTATATGGTTCAAGACTAGCAGATTTTATCCAATGACCAAATCTTCCACCATAACCTCTACCTGGATAATCATTCGCAAACTTTTTATATGTAACACCAAAATCTGCTTTCTTCATTATAGCATAAGCAGTAGCCACAGTTAAAACACTATCATCTGTATAATCTGTCTTATCACTGAACAAAGGAAAATCAACTTCTTTTGTTCTGTTCCACTCATACACTGAACCAATTACATCACCAATTATTGAACCTAACATACTTCTCTCCTTCTACCACTTTAAATTTGGTATTTCATAAATACAATCACTTATTTTTCCATCCATTAACTCATGAAGAGCAATAAATTGAGTTCTTTGAACCCAAACATTTTTTCTAATATGATGATGTCCAAAAATCCAAAACTCTGGTTGATGAACCTCAAACATCTTCTGAAGATGTCTTTCGGTACGAGTAATAATTGTCTTTTTTATTGGATGAATCACCACATCATATTTTATAACAATTGGACCTTCATGTGAAACCATTATCCTGGGTTTCACTTTACTATAAAGCTCCAGTGCTTTCTCAAATTGCTCCTCATCTAATTCCTCAGTCTCCCACCAATCAATATCTGGTGTTCTCCACTCAACATCTATAGAGTATCCACCACTTATCCAAAAAATATCTGGCGTAGAGAAATGACCCCAATCACTAACGCAATTAGGATGCTCACTACACAGCACAGGATCATCATGATTGCCTCTTAAGAATTTATGATTCTTATCAATAGGAGGAAACCATGTTTTTCCATCTTTATGATACGGAAAAATTTTCCCAGGAAAACCTATTCCCATATCTCCAAGTTGAAAAGAACAGTCTATACCTTTCCTATCTCCTTTATGTTGCATGTTAAAAAGGATATAATGATACGTCTCAAAACAACCATGACAATCACCAATAAATAGCATTAATTTTTACCTCTGAATTCTTTCATCCACAAATTAGTACCTATTATTTCTTCTTCTTTAATATTTTTTGGTGGATCACAAAAATATCGAGAAGAGGCACTTTTATTCTTCCACAAAAATCTTCCTGCTTTCCTGACACTTCCAGAACAAAGCACCATTCCATCTTTAAACTTTACTCTGTTATAAAATTTATCTACAACAATAAAATTGTTGTCAAGCTCCACTTTAACAACTATCCAGTTTCCACTCTTAATTTTTTCATAAAGCAGATAATTGCTTCGACCCCAAAGAATACCATACAAACCAAACTGTATATTTATGTCATTTGTAAATTCTTTAGATGTAACCAACCCATCTTTGGGATATATATTCCCACCAATGTCCATCCAATTTTCATCAACATAACACGATACTGGTACATACTTTTTCTCCTGTAAACCCATATAATCTCCGTAGTATAAATAATATCACTACGTCTATTATACCTATTTTTTATTCACTTTCAACCAAAAAATGAGGAAAAGGTGAAAAAATTTCACCTATCCTCCATTTTACTGTGTGAAACGATTTACAACGGAAGATGGAGAATATCCATCAAGAACATTAGACTTAGGTTTAAATACTTTGAACAACTGCCTACGTCCTTTAGAATCAACATCATCTAATGCAGGATAGAATTTCCCTTTTCTCATCATGAAGATATATCTTTTGCTTTCTGGGAATTCTCCACCAGCAAATGCTTCTGGTCTTTGTTGCATATACATTCCAAGATCTCTGTCAGACATATCTCTTGTATTCTCATACATTATCTCTACTTCTTTTATGAATATGTCTAGCTTCTCTTCCAAAAGAGCAGTAATAACATCAAAATCTTTTTCTAATTCCTCTGGAAGATCTTTCTTTACTTGATCCAGGTCATCGCCATGAAGCAATGCTTCCCAAATTGCAATAGGTGTAACTCTTGATATAAGACGATGAATACGTACATACTCATCACCTTTTACTTTAAGTCTAACACCACTATTAAATCTGATAACAAATCCTTCTTGATTATGATCAAGTTTCTTAGCAAGCTTAAGAATTTGACCAATGTTCCTAAAGTCATACTCTTTCACTTTCCTAAGTTTAAGATAAGAAGACTCTGCTTGTAATAACTCTTGAGTATATTCCAAACCAAACTTATCAAAAACAGCAAGTAGAACCAAACCTGCAAAATCATAAGACACTACAATCTTGTTTTCTGGATATATTATTTCTACCAGATAAGTATTTGTAACATCCATATCTTGCACAGTAATATTCTTATACAACCACTCTCTTGCCCACTGTGCTTGCTCAGATATAAAAGAACCACAGGTCGCTGTCATCCATCTGCCAACATAATAAAAGATTATACCCATAGACCCATCAACCTTTTCTGTAGCTACAAATTTAGACTCGATGAAAGAGCATCCTTCACCTTCAAGTTCTCCATAATTGAAAAACTTAACAAAAGGTGTAGCGATAACTAGCTTAGCTTCAAGATCAAGTATAAGTCCTCTTGACATAAGTGAGAATTTATTCCACTTACGCTCTGTTACGCAGTCTTGAGTATATTTGAATATAGCTAATTGAGAATAGTCTGGATGATAACCAACGCTAACATTCCCTTTATCCACTTCACCAAACAACCCTTTTACCAAGTCCTCAAAATCCAGAATCCTGGCTGGGTGTTCTACAACACACTTTTTGATTTCTTCTAATAAAAAAGTTTCCATAATAAATCTCTCAAATTGATAAAATTATTTCTCTACTAATTAGCAAAACAGGATGTTGAGAAACAATCCCAACATCCTACTTAAATAACTATGTTTTTAATCTAGAATCCTACAAAGATTCTGCAACTGTTACATTAATTGTAACTTCAGTCTGCCGTGGCTGGACGGGCAAATCCTCAATCTTCCTGATACAAAGTGCGATAGAATTCTCGTCCTTACACCCATCCATAGAGACTTTAGCCCCGAATTTCCGTCCTGGAAAACGATCCTTATATATTCTCCAAAACTCGGCTCGATCCTCTTTACTGAATCGATGTAAAGCCCTTCCGAAAGCCAACTTTCTACCTACCCACTTATCAAAATCTCGTTCGTCATTATGACTAAGATAAGCCCTTCCTTCACCAACACACTCATACTTTTCAGGACCCTTGGCACTCTCGTCCACCGTACTGATCGTACATCTGGTATCCTTAAGAGGCCCCGATGCCCGACCAAAGTAGTGATCTTCACGATACTGATTTGTAAACATAACATCATAAACTACGTCATTCACTAAAAATCTCATACTACATCTCCTTACTAAAAAAAAATTAACAAACCACACTAAGCAATTTCACTGCGTCCATCCAACCCTCATAAAAAGCCATCTCTTTAGGAGTATTCCCATTATTATCAATGGTATCGAGGTATTTCTTTTCTTCTATACACTTCACAACATAAGGCATATTTTTAAAAGCTACAGCCTCATGTAAAGGACTACGCCCATATCTAGCATGAGCCTCTAACTTTGCATCTTGTTCATCATTAGGACTAGAATCAATACATTCTTCATCACTATCACCTGCCAAAACAAGACCAGCTGCGATATACTCTCTTTGCTTTTTCAGTATCATTTCTTCCGTGATTTTCAACTTTCCCTTTCTGCTAGCATTGCTTACTAATCCTTCTTCACTTAAAGACCTCTCAGCTTCTTTTTTTTCTTCATCTGTTGCATCTTTATTGAAGAGAATCTCTGCTACACGGTCAAAATCATCTTCATCATAAGCGTCGATAACCTCTGCCTCGGCAAAGATATTGCTTTTGTCAATATCTTTCATGACAAAAAAAACTTGTTTCCTGCTAGCACCATTCTTATGAAGAATTTGTAAAAATCTGTTTCTCTCAGCTACTGACATTGGTATTCCCTTTCTTCTTATGACGCTCATTATTCAACTTTATGATGTAATAGTTATCCATTTTTTCGCTCTGGCGGAATTAAAAAAGGGTGATGACATAGCCACCCCCCATTAATTATAACCAAAAAATTGAGATTAAAGCCTACCTGAGACAAAATCTGATAGAATTCTTGGAACATTACTATCCATCCCAACAATATCCATCATACCAGCATCACTTGGATCAGCAATACTGTATCTATTTGCCTCGAAAGCCAGAACAACAAGCTTAGCATTCTTGTTAAATTTGCTCCTGTAATTCTTTAGTGCCTGGAATGGATGAACTCCACCAAACCAAGTCTCACTATCTGTAAGAACAACAAAAGCATCAACATCAAGCTCATGCTTGATAGCATATTGCATTGGCAATGCACAGTCTGTTCCACCAAAAGCCAAACCGCTAGTCTTACGAATAACTGTTCCTAATCTATCTTTTGCTGTAATATCCAGCTTCTTGAAAGTACTAGAAAAAGCCATCATTTGGTAATTCTTCTCTGTCCTAGCAATTGTCATTGCTACAGCAGCAGCACACTCAGCAGAAGTCATTGGAACCTTTTCAGACAACTTGTTCCAATCCATAGATCCACTGGTATCAATACCAAATAAATACTTTTTACCTGTTGGCTCTACGTAGTTAAATGCTGCGTAGAAACTATCCTCAAGAGCATCAATAATCTGTGGAACTGGCTTCCAACTAGTTCTCATTCCATGTCCTTGCTCATAAACTTTCATAGCAAGTAGAATGCTCATAGGATGGATACGTCCTTTTTTAAGATTCTCTTTGTTACTGATCTTGTCAATGACAAGAGCAGTCTCATCTGACAATGGCTTCAATAAACCAGAAGCAGTCATTCCACCAAGGTTCCTAATCAATGCTGTCATAGGCATACTTGGCAATAGAGCCTTTTGAACTTCCTTATCATTTCTCAATTTTGGATCAACAGACTCTCTAGAAACCTTATGCTTCTTAATAACCGCAACTACCTTCTTTGCTGTAGTAGCATTTTTACACAACTCATGAGCATATACATACTTCAAAGGAGTATCTTTCAATCCCTCTAACTGATCAGGAGTAATGCCCGCCTTCTTTTGTGCCTTACCAGTAGACTCTGCTAACTTAGCTCTCTCCTCAATTTCTTGAGCAGATGTAACTCCATGTACAGCATACTTCAAAAGAACATCATGATCACCAGATGGAAGAGTTAAAGCCTTTCCACTTTTAGCTGGCTTACCATTAGCAGCAGGTGGAGAAATTCTAGCTAAACGAAGTAGGTCAGCGTGACCCCACTTGTGACCACCGATAGAACGTGATGGATACTTACAGATTTGATACGCCAAGTTTGAAGCGCTTTTTTCTGTGTACCATCTTCCAATAGCACGAAGCATTCCCTTACCCTTACGTCCCTTCTTAAGGATATTAATTGCATCTACCCATGAGAATAGATCAGTAGAATATCTAGCCACTTTTGGCATCATCTTATTAGCATAAGACTTTGTTTGCTGATCTCCGAATACACTACAAACAGCAAGAGCAAATACAGCAGGTGCATTCTTGATACCTCTACCCTTATCACTGATTTGAACGATAGTATCAATAGTCTTTTTGCTGTCTAGTGACAAACATCTTTTAATAACATCGTAATTATCAAGAGACATCTCATTCTCTGAAGCGTAATAAGAACCTCCCTCATTACCAAGAATAAGGAAACGATTAAGACGAGTCCAGTCATCAACCTGGAAAACGAATCCTCCAGCACTGTTCTTAATTTGACTACTCTTAGCCTTTTTGCTTTGTGGTGTACGTGGATTTGTTACATTACTTGCATACTTGCTCATGACTATTCCCCCTCAAAAAATCAACCTAATTAAAAATTTAGATACTTTATAACAACTTTACACAATATGTTATTCATGGTATTATAACATATTATTTTAAAATGTCAATACTTTTTTCAAAAAATATTAAAAAATATTGCTTACACATACTATAAAAAAAGACAAAATCCTTCTTTTTTCTTGAACTTTTTTATAAGTTCTTGTTATTACTCTAGTTACCAGAACCGAATCCGAATGAACTACTTGCTTCTCCCACTCCAAATTTACTCATAGTTTTAATAATTTCTTCTGCCCACACCATAGTAAGTTTCTTCTTTTTCTTATTACTGCCAATGTGTTTCAAATTCAAACTGTTAATAAACTCCTGTGCTTCTGCTCCAGTCCATTCATCAGTATTCTCAACAACATAATCCAATGTACCCTTTTCTACAATCCATCCTTTTAATCTATCTTTAAACATCTTCTTTCTCAATTCTTTTGGAAGCGGAGGAATCTCAATGACTCTATCAAATCTTCCAGGTCTATTCTTCAAAGCTGATTCAATAGAACTTAACCTATTAGTGGTTCCTATTGTAACAGCGTTCTTAATAGAATTGACACCATCCAAAACATTCATCAAAGCACCAAGAGATAATACATCTCCACCTCTATCTCTATCATTACCAAACAAATCTAAATCTTCAAGTATAATTACACAAGGAGAAACAAAATCTGCTAACTTGTACAATGATTTAATAGAATTAAAAGCTCGATGCATATTCTCTGCTAAAATTTCTGGTGTTATCCATATAACAGTATGATCTGGTATCATGTTACAAATAATATTACCGATTGTAGTTTTACCTGTACCTGGCTTACCATGCATGATGAGTCCACGTTTTGTTATACCACACTCATTATATTTTTTAGAATTCTTAACAAACTCAAAAACTTCCAAATCGAACAAATCAATTATATTTTTTGGGTAATAATAATTATCCCAATTATATGATGGATTGTTATCAACTTCAACGAAAGAAGCAGCAAACATATTAACGTCTTTGAGCTTAGCACCTCTTAAACAATTACTATGTTTTGAATACTCTTGCAACTCACTCATAACAGTTTTGGATTTAAAAACATCTCTTGTATAACATGTTATAGCTGCACCACCTCTTTCTAGATCTGCGAACAAAAAGAAACAAACATTATCTTCCCTTTTGCCACTATTAGCTTCAAAATACAAAAATCCTTGAATTGTAAATGCTGTTTCTTTTCCATCTACTATCCATGGATTTTTTTCCGGTGGAATAGAATTACCATGACAATCAAAATTTAATTCTCCTGCAAAAGAATAACCATTTGATTCCATATATCTTGGTAATGCTTCCATAAGAATTAATGTTATGAGTGGTGGAGCAGAAAATGGATGATTCTTAATATCATTAACAGAACTAGCTCCAAGAAATCTGCACATAATTCTAAAGTCTATAGTAGGAATAAAATCTACTTTTATTTCCTCAGCAAACTTCACAGTAGCAATATCATTTTCCTCATTTAAAAGACTTTTTTCAGTAGCCTCCTCAGGCTGAGGATAGCACTCATCCTCATCATGGTAATCACATATTTTTTCTGCTTCTTTTAAAGCTCCTATTCCTACACTTTTTTTCTCAACTGGGGAGCTTAATATTGTTGCTCCAGTTTCATTTTTGAATAATCTGTCCACTAATGCTTTTGTCGGTGTTGCTCCATTCCCTACTACTCCATAAACTGTGCCCATAAATTTTTCTCCAAAATATTCACTTACCATTTTTTTTGTTTTTTTTCTGGCTGTTTCTAATATCTGTTTTCTTCGCTTTTCTATTGTCATAATAAATATAATACCAAATATACAATCACTTTCAAAGGATTTTCTTGAAAAATATCGAAATATAGGTATATTAAACATTTAAGGAACATAAAATGGCTACAAAAATGCGTAATTCAGATATAACTGAAATCACAGTAGGAACAGCACTTCTTGCTGTCACAAGTAATGGACAAAGAGCAGGTGGAGCAGCCACATTACGAGTTGTTTATGCTGGAACTGATTCCGATCCTAATGAAGCTGATTTTGCAAGACCTATTACAGATATGCAATATCGTTCTGAATTAGTCATTGGTGGAATACCTCTCTCTGTAACACCATTTTACGACTCTAGTTTCAATGATGTCGATGCTCTCCCAAAATCTACTGACGTTATTGGTACATATTACGCTTTAGATATTGTAAAAAATCCTGATTCATTAGACACAGCTTATTCTCTCGATGATAATGTCAATTTTGTATTAAATGGAAATAGATTAGCTACTACAAGAATAGCTAATTTAAATTATTTAAGTATAGTAGAATCAACAAAAACCGTAGATCCTTCAAAACGAATTTATTTCCAAGGTATGCCAATGGCTACTAATAGATACAACGAACTATTGGTGAAAGATACCGAATTTACATATACTGAACTAGATGAACTCATTGAAGTCATGATTGGTGGTATTCCACTACAAGTTGGAAGAATGAGCAACAGATATTATTTAATAGTATATGCAATGGATGAGACTACAGAAACCTAATCTAAATCTATCAACTCTTCTCTAGAAATTGGAGTTGATCTTCCCATCATTTTCAATCTCTTAATTCTATTATCACTAAATTCTTTAATAAAATTAATATCACCCTCAGATACTGTGACATAACGAGTTTTCATTATACGGATATCTCCACTATCCAGAAGCACCCAACAATAAGATCCATCTTGTTGACCATCCACCTTTACAATTATACCCATTCCCTCCATACTACGGTCTTCAAATTCTACCTTACATCCTAAAAGTAAACTCACTTTAGACCTCCATATCTCTAATTAGCCTCTTCAAATGTTTATACAACTCTTGCTCTGCATCCTTCTCTGCGTCTATCCTAGTGCTGCGTGTTTCTCTTGCTAACTTAGAATCAACATCTAATGTCATAGAATGATAGACTGGAGAATAACATTCATCATCTTGATAACTATACCATGGGTCATCATCATCTTTATGTTTCTCTCTCAACTTTTTTTCTTTCATGGGATTCCATTCTCTAGTCGCTATTGAGATATTATAAGTGTAGTATTCTTTTTTGTCATACCCAGATCTTCTATTCACTGTCAAAGTATAAGTACCTAACTTTGCAACTGTTCTAATGAATTTTTTATTAGTCTCTTTTTCATATTCTTCATCCCATGCCCATTTAAGTCTCAAACGATCTTTTCTTTTTCCTACTCTATTTTTTCCTTTATCGGCACTTTTTTTTAATCTTTTTACATACATATCCATTATTTCCCCTTAATTATATAGTCCCACATTGGATCTTCAGTAGATTTTACCCATAAATTGTCAGCATCATCATCTAAATAAGCACTACATTTACCATCATCCGTGAAATATAATTTACCTCTCACCCCTCTAAAAATTTCGGGATGAAGTAAATTAACAGCTGCATATACGTCATGCAATTTCTTTTCTTTTTTCTTCTCAAAAAGAATAGAAGAACATTCTTTGAACAATTCCATAGCTCTGTTCTGAGGAACTATTCTATTCTGTATCTCTTCATTATAGAGCAAAGTGTTACACATATTCTTAGTAACAAATGACTTTGACTTTACCATTTTAGAATCAAATAAACATTGTCCACCTTCTCTATATGAACAAAGGTTAAATGTCATAAAAGATTTTTTTCCTATGAATCTATCAACTGGAACATAAGTAGATTCCTCAAGAATATTGTATGGAACAAATCCTCCTTGCATAACTACTCTTGCTATTGTATGCCAACGATCCGACTCCAAATACTCTTTCATATTGAAAAGAGGTCCAATCAAAAAGAATTCTATATCTGAATATTTCTCTCTCATCTGCCACATTAAATCTGGTCCAGTCCAATCTGGATTATCTTCGTAAGGATAGCCATACTTATCTAATACAGAATAATGAAATCTTGTTTTTCTTTGAAGACCATCACATTTAGAAGAAACTCCAATAGGAATATCTTCTTTGCCACACTCTTTTAAAAGAAATCTAGTAATAGCGATTTGGAATTTATCTCCTGGTGATAGAACAATAGCCTTTATATCCACATCAGCAGATAATAGATAAAGTAAGGCAAAAAGATCATCTGGATCTTGTCCTATATCAGTTTCAATCAAAATTTCTTTCATTTTAGTCTTCCTTTATTCCACACTCTTTACACTGATCCCATAAAAGACTTGTGCCAAATGGCATATCTGGGGCTTTAACAATTCTCTTCTCACCTGTTCCTTTCACTGTACAAATGAACTCTGAATCTGGATTATTATTATTCTCTTCATCAGTAATATCAAGATACCGACAATATCCATTAACCTGTCTCGGCAAATCTCTTCTAATTTCCCAATAAGGACAGACTTTAGAACGAACCATTAGTGGATTTTGACCTGAAGGATCTCTAATTGTCTCTTTAATCGTGTAACAATATGGTCCCCTAGGTATTCTGAACCAAGCGACAACAAATTTAATAAACTTTATCAGCATTTTATACCTGAATAGAACCTTTTTCAGCAATTACAATTCCACTTCCAAATGTTTCGCTATAATGATTAGCTAATTCTATATGTGGCTCTGCTGTATACATAATGTGCTGTTTGCTTATTTTAAAAGATTCATCAGTAGATGATGGCATCCACTTCATTATCATAGCTATGCCAACTTTTCCATCCTCTGTTCCTTGTGGCATCATAATGATAGGATTTTCCATAACCACATTATCTCCTTCATCTTTAAGCTCACATATAACTTCTTCACCTGTAACTAACTTTAATAACTTAATATTCATATTTTCTCCTGTTGAAAAATTATTTAATCAATTCTTTTACTAATTCCATTACACCTCTTACATCATCTATATGATTTATAAGAGTGTGAATATCTCTTAACTCAGCACTTGTTTTATCTTTAAGTTGATCTTTAATCCAACTCGTATATTCTTCTTTCATCCTTAATTCATGTTGTTCCTTTTCCCAATCAAAATTACCACCATAATGTCCCATATTTACCTCTTCCTCTTCATAAGCTTATTTTTTTCTCTATCTTCCTCATCTTTACTCTTCATAATATCAAGAGCAAGTAAAATTTCAAGCTCTGCACTTCTCAATCGTCTAGATAGATTATCGACATCGAAACCTATTTCTCGTATACTCTTAATTCCCTCTTTTATATTATTAAGAGCTTTCATCGCTTGTAGCATCTGTATGTCCATTATCTTTTTCCTTCACTAACTCTTTCAACATTTTTACATACCATAGATTCTCTATCGACTCATCTGTTATCATTCTATCTAATTCTTCTTCGCTTTCAATAGCGCCCCACCAAGATCCACAACCATAAATCACTTTATTTATTCCGAAGACAAAAATAGCAGGATTTCCCATCCCAGAATACACATTAAGTATTTTCTCTTCTCGCTTATAAGTGATATGATGTCCTAAATGCACATCGCCAAGAAATAACCCTAAATATGTCTTATCACCATACTCTTCAGCACAAGGTCTTATTCTTACCAACTTACCTATACTGCTTTTATCCATACAATAACAATCAAATGGCATTTTATTTGTATTTTTTATTTCATTTACTTCTATCGGAAATTCTATCTCACTCATTATTAACTCCTTATCTTATTATAGTTCCAATTCTTTTACTCTATTTTGTAAAATTTTATTCTTCCGCAACAATTCTTCTTCCTCTTCCTCTACTATTTCTAAATCCCATCTTCTCAATAGGACAAATGTTTTCACAAGGTACGTCCACCCGTAACAAGATGCTATCACAATGAGCAAAAATACTAATAAAGACTCATTCATTACCAATCCATATCTATAAGATCAGATCTTGAAGTTGGTTTCTTATCTTTAACCGCTTTTTGTGGTGGTGGATCTTTTTTTGGTTTAACAGTTTTGGGTGGTGGATTAGTACCTCCACCATGTTCAGAACCCTGAACAAATCCAGATACAGGTGAAGATGAAGTTGCTGCTGGAATTCTAAAAATGTGAACCGCTGTCAAACTAAATATTCTTTTCACAGTCCCACAGCACAAGAAACCAAGAGCAACAATAATCATAAGAGGCCAAAAAATCATTGGGATAATAATATCATCTCCTGTATCAATTCTGTCTAAACATTTACCATCCATTTTCATACTGATACAAGCAATAATCAGTCCAACAAATAAATACCCCAACACAAATCCTAAAATCCAAAGTGCCCACATATTAAACTCCTTTAAATAAAAAAAGTACTCAGCCTCCCCCTCCATAGGCTGAGTACTATATTACACGTCTGTAAAGTCAGTAGCCTCACCCTTAGCATAACTCTTATTCTTAAGAATAAGATACTCAGGGTTAAGCATCTTCAAAATAGCTCTACGAGTATCAATCTCGTCTCTCTCTTCAAAAGCACAAAGAACAATTCCTTCTCTCATATGCTTTGCACCATTCTCCGCTGCAAGAAGAGAGTCACCAGTTGCTAACTCTTTTGCCCTTTCCACACTGAATGAAAAAATATCAACAACAGGAACAGTAGGAACATGAAACCGATCACAAAGAGCTTCGAAATAACTCCAGGAAACATACTTGCCATCAATCTTCAAACTAAATGCTGCAAAATTCAAAGTTCCAGGTTTTCCATAATGAAGAGATTTGTGACCACCACGAACTCTGCCATAAACCTCACCATAAAGAGTAGCAGTAAAATTCACTTCATTTTTAAGATGATTTAAAAGGTTCTTAACAGAATTAATAGTCTGAGGGAACCAATAAATATTATTCTCTATTTCATCTTCTAATGGCATCTTTCTTTTCAATTTATGAGATCCTGCTTTCCACTCTATCGTTCCATCCGGAGAAATAGCGATCTGTGACCTCTGATTGCTCCCATCTATTTTTTCTGTAGCAACGACCATCTCACCATCTTCAAAAATATTAGGAAAATTTCTGATATTCTCAATTTCTGTGTAACGAGTGAATAGAGCATCTTCTGGGGCAGCATCCCCAGCCATAGCTCTAACCGGAGGCTCATACTTAATTATATTTAATTCCTTAAGACAATCATATCCTTCTTCATAGTTATTTTCATTTGAAACTATTAATCCATAAGACATTATCCCTCGAAGCTTAGCACATCCTACTCTATCTTTATTTTTACCTTTTAGATAATTACGAACACCAAGCTTGTCTGCCATATCTACAGGCAAAATAGAATCAACAGGGATGTATATAACAAGATCACCAGTTTTGTAAGAATCTTTTTTTATAATAACTTCCCATCCTTTAACTACTGCGATCTCCAACAAATCTGCTCCGCTATGAGGAAGAATTTCTTTAATTTTGCAAACTTCAACAATCAAACTGCTCATGCTATTTTCCTTTTTTATTCAAATATATTATAAAATTTTTCCACTCTGGCGGAATTCAATCAAAATCTATAAGAGAGAACCTACTCGTCTTTATATCATCTTCATAGGTTTCTCCCGCTTCTTTGTATACTCTTCTAACTGCTCTTGTTAACCCTTCATAATCATGAGGTTTACTCCAAGGCCAGCCTCCAGATCCTAGAGTATATCCATATTCTTCTTCACATAGTTTATCACCATTTAATTCTAAAATACCAAAAATGTGATCATTGGAATCATCCTTACAGCCTAAAAAGAGACGACCATCAACTGCGCTACGCATCACCGAATGTGCTATTTTTTTACCCTTAATATGAAAATTAACTTCATCTTCATATTGTAGCATTCCGTACCTCTCCAATTCTTTTAAATTGTTTATTATCATCTTTAATCCAAATCTATGAGAGAAAATCTATCTGTCTCTGCCTCATCTTCATATATTCCTTTTATTTCCTTATACAGTCTTCTAACTACTCTCGTTATCGCCTCAAAATCATCGTCTTTCGCCCACGGCCAATTTCCTTGAGATATACTATATCCATATTCACTAGAGCATATATTGTATTCGTCTAAATTTAAAACGTTAAAGATACGACCATTATAATCCGAACCACCGCCACCAGGACTACGATTATCTAAAAAAAGAGTATAACCAGGAAGAACAGAATTATCTTTACAAACTTTATATTCTAACACTTCATCAGGAAGACGAAACATAACTTTATCATCTAATTTTAATGTTCCATACTTATTTAATTCTTTTAAATTATTTATTATCATTTTTAATCTACCAATCTTGACTCTCTTCTTCCCCTTCTTCTTTTGAAAAATTATCTTCCATCCACTTATCAATTGCGTCTTTAGACTCTTTCAATCCTAATCCAGTTACTTGTCTTAGAAGTTTAATAGCCTGGATCTTTTTGCTATTCTTAATCTCTTTAATAATGTTCTTATAATTGTCAACAGACACTTTAATACCGCCAATATCTGTCTCTGTATTCCCTATTTCCAGTAATAAGTCCAAGGCATTATTACATATAATTGGATTTATTCCAGAAGTAGCTACAATTCTAATAAAATCAATAACTTTTTTTTCTATTTTTTTGTCCATTATTTTCCCAAAATTAAACTATTTTACAGAAGCAATTATATCATATTCTTTATTAAAGTCAAGCAGAAAATAATATTTTTAAAATAAGTCTATTATCTCATAACGGGTATATTTATTATTAAGTACCTTGTTTTCTTCTCTAAGCTCTTTACAAATATGTTCCAAATTACTTATTTTTACCTCTAGTGCATCAACTTCCTCCTCTTTTTCATACTTTAACTCCCTAATCCTTTCTTCTTTCTTCCATATATCTCCCTTGACCTCTTCTAGTTCTTTATGCACTTCCAAAGCTTTTTCAGCGTGTTTAAATTCCTTTAGAAGTTCTATTTCCTCTTTAGCATCTTCATACATTGAAGCACAATCACCACGCTCAAATGCCAATTCCTCGTAATAATCTCTATCACATTCGAGACTACTTATGTCATTTTCTAACTCTTCAATTCTTTCACCTCTTGTATCATCTGTTGCTTCTCCAACAGAGAGATTGTATTTATGAGCAAAATCAGCACAACAAGAGATACTACAAAACCCATAATAACTATAACAACTAGTTCTACTACAATTCTTACATATTATACTATCCATAGGATCTCCGTTTATTATATCCACTACTCTACGTCCATGACTTCAAATCTGTTGAACTTGTTTTCTTTTACTTTCCTGGCTTCTAACTCCGCATTTCTTTTCATTTCTTTTTCTTTTCTTTCTTTTTCTTTTCTTTTCCTTATCTTTTTTCTTTCTTGTCTATCCAATTTCTCTTGTTCATCAAGAGGTCTTGTAGCATCTTTAAAAAAATTAGATATCTTCCTGCAAACCCACCTTACAATTTTAGGTTCATAAGTTCCATCACTATATTGCAGATTAAAAATAACACATATAATATTAAAAAATAATAATATTGGGACAATAAGAAATACCATCATAAGAGGAAAAGACATTAGAAAAGAATCCTTACCATCCACAGCTATAAAAGATCCTACTACAAACAAAATTATGAGTAAAATAGCTATAGTCAAAGAATTTCTATATTTCGAAAAAGTAGCAAAAGTTTTCTTAACTGCTGCTTTTATAAATTCAATAGAATTGTATAACATCGTCCTTGTTACAAACCTGTAAATTGATCCCATTAGTCTATCTCCATAACTTCAAATCTATTGAACTTGTTTTCCTCAGCATTTTTCATTTCTAATTTCTTCTTTTTATCTTCCAATTTTATTTTCTTAACTTCTAATTTCTTTTCTTTTACTTCTTTTCTTCTTTTCTTTTCTAACTCTTCTTGCTCGTCATTAGGTCTAAAAATATCTTTACAAAAATCTCCTATTGTACTACATATCTTCATCACAAATTTAGGTTCATAATTTTCAGAATTATCATCCCATCTCTCAATAAATAGATACGTTAAATTGTATACCAAAAGAAAATCGCAAATTATGATGGATACCATAAAAACAATATCAAAAATAAAACCTGAGTTAGGATCCATATTAGATACAAATAACACCGTCAACAATATGGCTATAATTAATGCTAATAAAGTATATGTTACTGATTTTCTTAGTTTACCAATTATTGATCCTGAAGATTTTATTCCCCCAACAAAATTGTGCAAAACCGTCCTTGTTACAAACCTGTAAATTGTTCCCATCTTAAAACTCCATCAATTCAAATCTATTAACTTCCTTTTCTTCAACTCCACCAGGTTTATGTACCTGGTGCATTTTTCCATAATCTATCACTTCCATATGATATATCCATTTAGCACCACAATCCGATTTAAAACATTCTCCAGTCGTCACTGCAGCACTAATCCAGTGATCTCCACAAACAGGACAACAACCATACTCATTCAATGCCATATCTAACTGCCTTTCTACATACGTCAATAATCTACTTAAATCATCAGAACTCAATCTTCTAAATCCAAAATATCAAATCTATTAAAATCAGTATAATTTCTTTGAGTATAAACTTTCATTTTACGAGTCATAACCTCTAGTACAGATATCTCTTTCATAGTACCATCAATAATATCTTGCTCTTTTTCACTAAATTCTTTTCTTGGCAATTGTTGAGAATGATATCTAGTTTCTATTCCTTCCCCTGTTTTTCTAATTTCCCAAGAGAATTCTCCTACAGCACCGGGAGCATTCACCATTTGCATATATACACTAATTGGGAATAGGAACAACTCAAGATCTTTTTGACCATATTCTGTAAAATCAACAACAAAAGCAGCTACTCTTCTAGAAACAGGATTAGGATCATTTTCATCTTTATTAGTCCTAAAATAGAACTTTGATAAAACCTTAAAATTGGCATCTCCAAATTTTGGAACCTCTAAAACTCCTGGTGGTTCATAATCAACATCTCCATTTTTATAATATTGAAAAAACATATGAGCCATACCAACTGGTTGTATGTGCCATTTTCTCTTACTCCCAGCATTCATTATTCTTATTTCACTTCCAAATCTAAGCATTATTCTAAATCCAATATATCAAATCTATTATATCTACCCTCATACTCCTGGTTAAGTTCATGAACTTTTACCATTAATTCATGAACCCGTTTTTCCATTCTTTGATGTTCTCTTCTTTTTCTCCTTTTTTCTTCTTCCTCTTCAATACTTTCACATGTTGGACTAATGTCAGTCATCATTTCAAGATATTCATTTATGAACGATTTTCCTTTTGTTCTTGGTCTTCCAAGAATTTTTTCTTCTAATTTTCTCGTTTCCCTCATACTACCAACAACCGAGATAATAATAAAAATAAAAAATATTCCTAAAAGAATTATTATTCCAATCATCATTCTACATCCATTATATCAAATTTATCATATTCATTCAACTTTTGTATTTGTTCTTTTAACCTATCCCTCTCTTTAGCAAATTCTTTTGCTATTGCCGCTACTTCATCGTTCTCCCGAAGAATTCGAGAGTGCTGGTGTTCTAATTCTGAAATGTGTCTTCGCAATTCTTCAATTTTTGTCTCAAGATAACGGATATGTTCAACAGCCATATCATTAGTAGAAGGTGAAGGTGGAGGAATAGGTCCATAATCATCTCTGTAGAAATTATAATGCTCCCTGTAGGAATCACCATATCCTCTATCCTGGTCACGTTGTCTAGCCCATTCATCGTAACGAGTAGTCATTTTTGAACCTCATATAACTTTCTCCTAAAATCTGTCTAGTTATTTTAGAAATCATAATAGCATCATCAATACCTCTATGATGAGTTCCCTCGAACTTTAAATCTAACTGTTTTAGAGCTTTAGCCACTCCAAATCCTTTTTTAACTCCTCTGCTCTCAGAATAGGCTTTTTTTATATTCCAATGCTCCCCAAAAGGGTATTTAAGATCGTGAAGAGCACAATCTTGAGATATCTGATTATGGTCATATCTACCCCAGGAACCCCATATTATATTATTTATGGACTCTGCACCCAAATAAACACCAACGTTTAATATAAACGATTCTAGAGCTTCTGGGAAGAGATCAGCACTATCAACGTCTTCCTGTCTGATAGAAGTTAAACTCTTACAAAAATCAGACAAAATAGGGTTCTTTTTAGGTTTCACAAAGGTTGAGAATGTAGGAATGTAATCATCTCTTGATTCTGATTTAATTTGCCCATCCATCAGCAAAGCAGCACCAATTTCAATGATTTCCATATCTTCTCTTTCTCTATTCTCGATTCTATCCCAACAAGTTGCTTCTAAATCTACAATTAATAACATTTTACACCTCATATAATTCTTCATAAGTGATTGGAACTGTTCCAACCTTGCCAATAACAATACCAGCAGCTTTAATAGCAATATCTATTGAATTTTTAATAGTACTTCCACTGGCTAAACATACAGCAAGAACTCCTATCATAGTATCTCCTGCACCTGATACATCAAAAATTTCTTTTGATACAGCGGGAATGTGATGCTCTACTTCTTCACTTATCAAAGTAGCACCTCTCTCAGAACGAGTCACCAACAAATAATCTATACTATAATCATCATAGACACCTCTACCCACTTCAACAACCTCTTCATCATCATCATTATCAACTGTGCAATTACATATTTGTGCTAGTTCTTTTACATTTGGAGAAATCAAATAAGCATCATCATATTTTCCCCACTGTACTCCCTTTGGATCTACCAAAACTTTTATTCCATCCTCTTCTGCTGCTCTCATAACTGTATCACATACTTCATCAGAACAAAGTCCTTTTCCATAATCAGAAATAATAATGATATCACAATCTTTAGCAATCCTTTCAATTTTCTTACACAGCAATGTTTCACTATCAGTACCATCTATAGAAATTATATCTTCTTCATCAAATCTCAATAATTGTTGATGCTTAGATATCACTCTTGTTTTAGTTATCGTTGGGCTACTAAATATCTTTACGGGTTGAAAATCTACTTTTGCTTGAGAAAGTAATGACTCTAACTCTTCTCCATTAACATCATAATTAATTATTCCAATTAAAGAACATTTAGCACCTAAGTTAGTAACATTAACAGCAACATTAGCAGCACAACCAGGAGAATTAATCTTCTTGTTTATATCAACAATCAGCACAGGAGCTTCCTCAGAAATTCTATCTGTATCTCCATAGATATAACTATCCAGTACTACATCACCAATAACTAATACTTTTATGTCTGAAAATTTACTCTCCATTTATTCCTCTAAATCTATTAACTCACTTCTTGTTACACTATCATCATCACTTATTGTCTTATTCCAACCTTCTAATTCTTTGAAAGTCAAATTATAACTTTGCTCAGTTGAAATAACACTCCACCCTTGTTTTTTATATTCTTCTTTAATATAAACAATTAATTGTCGTGCTAATACCCTATTTATATTATTAGATGAAGAATAATCTCTAAAATGACTTTCAAGCTCAAATGCAGTATCAATTTCACTTGAGGTCATATATTTTAGATTAATAGATACTTTTTTATTGGAAAAAAAGTCATTTGCCCTTCTAATCAAATTATTATCTATAAAAGGAATAATCACAGCAAGAACTTCTTTTACTCTACCTAAAGTTATATTTTTTAAATCTTCTGGTGTAGGCATATTATACTTTCCATTTATTCCTCAAAATCTAACAACTCACTTCTCGCTATAGTATCATCCTCTGTTACTACTTTTTTCTTTCCTTTTTCCTTAAATTCTATAGTATTCTCTTCTGGATTATCTCTCTTTATTATCCAACCTTCTTTCCCATATTTCTCTCTTAAAATATCCACCAGGAGATTAATCAATCCTGGTTTCAAACAGTCATCCTCACACTCTCCATTATACATCTCTTTATCTATCGTCTCTTCTAAATTAAAACAACCTTTATCATTATCTATCTCTTCGAGATCTATACTTATTGTTCCATCAGCAATAAAATCTGCTGCAAGACGATGTAATTCTTCATCTATAAAAGAATATAAAACATCAGCTACTTGTCCCATACATTTTTTAACCTCTTTTCTCAATTCATCAGGAGTTGGCATATTACATCCTCCTCTTCACTACAATTTTACTCATCAAACAAGTATTATTCTGTTGACAACTTCTCTTATCAAAATTATAACCTATTTGATATTTCAAATTAACTATATCATAAGGACATTGAATTATTTTTCCGCCAATAAAATAATTAACAAACTTACACTTACTCACAGGAAGATTTTTAGTACTCTCAAATACTCCTCTTTTAGAAATATGAATTTCCATATTACCACCATATTCATTTAAAAAATCATGAACCAATTCTTTATATTTAATAACTGGCATTGACATATTAGTATCGTCAAAAAACTCTTTCCTATCATTATCCAATTCTCTGATGCTTGATATAAAGAATGTTCTACAACTATAATTATTAGTTATATACTCAGCTGCCCTCAATAATTCAACAGCTTCAGTCTCTTTAGAAACCATATAACAAAATTCAATAGGATAATCTACAATTTCTAAATCTGTAATAGTTTTATGTTTAGCTGGATGAGTATTATAAATAGATACTCTTACTTTAGCTCCATAAAAATCTCTTTCTTCCCATCTCCTAAGCCATGAACCATTTGTATAGACAGTTGTTTTTAGCCCTCTTAATTTATTAAGTTTTAAAAATCTTTTAACCTCTGGATGGAGCAACGGTTCTCCACCTAACAAATTAATTTTCTCCCCTCCCTTATCTATAAACTCACACATAACTCTATGATACTCTTCCATAGAGATATGTTTATCATCTCCACTTATCACATTTCTTGCGAAACAACCATCACACCTCAAATTGCATTTGTTTGTAAGGAAAACCTGTAGAGTGTTCCTCTTTGTTGTTTCTACTTCTTCATATTTATCCCATGGAAATTTCAATTTAATAACCCCAAGATTTAGGAAAATGTTTAGGACTGTCTCTATCCGATTTTTCCATTCCTCTAATTCTTTCTTTAAGTTCTTCTATTTCTTTTTTTAAGTTAGCTATTTCTATATCTTTTTGTTGCATTTGATAAACCATTGATGGATTTCTCTTATCTTTCCAACACATTATTCCCTCCATTTATTTTTCAATTGGTTTCTTTGCTGGTCCCTTCTTAAACTTCGGCTTTTCCACCTTCTTTTCTGGTTCCTTCTTAGCATAATCAGTAGCATAAAATCCTGGACCCTTAAAAATAATTCCTCCACCAGCACCCACAAGTCTTTTCAACTTATGTTTCTTACATTCAGGACATTTTCTTAATGAACCACTAGTCATGCTTTGAAATTTTTCAAACTCATGTCCACAACCAGTACAGAGATACTCATATGTAGGCATTATTTTATCTCCCCAATTTGAGAATAATAGTAAAGAATTCCCCAAGCCTTAGCTCCAATTTTCTTATAAGGATCCTTAAGAAGATTCTTTACCTCCTCAACACCCATCAATATAACTTCTATATCTTCAGAAAGTTCTTGAAAATCTTTACTTACTTCTCCTTCTGCCTCCACAAAGACCATAACACAAGATTCATCACTAAGACCAGGAGAAGTATAAACTCTATTGCTACAACTTAAAAAACCTTTCACTTCTAACCCTGTTTCTTCCTTCAATTCTTTCTTAGCAACTTGTTCAAGTGAAAGATCTTTTTCTCTCAATCCTGCTGGAAATCCATACTCAAAATCTCTGATGGCTATTCTATACTCCTTAGTAATAACTATCTTATTACCATCTGCTGTTTTTAAGATAGGAATAATAACAACCGCATCTGTTCTCTCGTCATTAAATGGATCTTCTTTTCTAGAAGCAAAAATCCAATTTACCAAAATCCCCTTGGCATTAGTATATTTTATATTGAACAAATTAATCCACTTATAATCTGTTAATTTCTTAAGTTCTATAATTTTACGCTCCATTGGTTTCCTTTACTCAGTTTCAATGAAATCTTCTATTTTATAACCTTCTTTACTGATAGTTCTTTTAATTTTAATGATAGCATTTAATGCTATTTGTCTTGCTCTTTCTTTAGAAACTCCTAATGATTTTCCCAACTCTAAAAAAGTATATCCTTCAAAATAATAAGAGTGAATCACAACCCTCTCTCGTTCAGATAGTGGAGCTTCACTTATAAGAGTAGCTAATTCCTCACAATTAACTGCAAAAGTACCATCCCACCCACTTATAGAATTCCAAACAGATTTAGAATTCCAAACAGATTTGTTTCTATTTGAAAAAAGTTTATCATCATTATTATTGATCATAGATTCTTCTGCTCCACCAGCATTATAAATTTTTTCATCTTTAAAAATCCTTTTCTTCATATCTGCAACACAAAAAATAAAACCTCCATATACAAAGGTACTGAATTTAAATCCAGCATCTTCATTATACTTTAAAGCAGAGCTACAGAACCTTCTTTGAAGATCACTATAAAATTCATGTCTCTTTTGATCAGGAATATATCCCTTCTTCATTTCTTTATAATAAAATGCTCCCAAAAGTCCCATATTATCAGATATAAGCTTTTGTTGTTCTTCTGAAAGAACTCTTTCATTTTCATCTTTCACCATAATAACCGTATTATACCATAAAAATAATCACTTTCAATTAAAAAACATAAAATTTGTACATAAAAAAAGCCTCTCACCTACAAGAGATGAGAGGCTGGGGGCTAGAAAGGGTGAAAAAATTAAATCCAATTCCAGTCATTTTCATTTCTGAATTTAGGTATGTTTTCATAATCCTTATGACTCATCGCTGCTCTAATCCTAGCTCTACGTTTCTTTTGATAAATTTTTTTCCAAATTTTACTGCATTTTCGCCAAGATTTATGATCTCTTTTATAATTTCTTTTAGAATAAAAGTTATATTGTCTATTAGTCCAACAATGACACGCTCTATCTGGTGGTAGTCCTCTGCTACGAGATCTTCTAAGTTCTATATCTATTTCCCTATTAGGAGTAATAGATCCTGGTCTCCAAAAAAATCTCCAATGAGATCCTACAGGTGCGCCACAGTTACAGTCTAGTTGAACTGCATCTCTTCGATACGTTCTGCTCATATTATCAGTCTCCTATAAATTAGTTAATAATTCACATGAAACCGATACCTCCATTTGCTAACATATTTTTCATTTTTTGCCTTGCACTACCTTTACTAACTTTAGTGTTATTACATATAGGACAAACATTCCCTCTACGAGAATGTTTTCTATTCTTCCCTGCTTCATACCTTATAGGATTTTTACGCCCATATGCTTTCATTTTAAATCTTTTCCACAATAATTAATATTTTCTGTAATCATCTGCTGCTGGTTCTAACATGCTCTCATAAACATGTTCACACATTTTTAATTGTCCACCATCTATCTCAATGTCGTATTTTATAGTGATATTTATAGGAACCTTTTTCCATTCCTCAATCTCCTCTTGTGTTACATAGAAATATACAACACAAGTCCATCCAAGACTTCTATTATAATCGTAAGCAGGGTTAATTACATAACCTTCTTTTTCTGTAGCTCTATGAATGACTTTCTGACCTTTTCCAAATTTAACTCTTGGTCGTGGTTCTGGTTTTTCGCAACCACAAAAGAGAAATAACAAAGAAATCAAAAACAATATTGCCGCTATTTTTCCTACTTTACTCATTTTTACATCCTTAAAAATTCTTCATCTATAATGGAGGTAGCGAGAGTCGAACTCGCGTCATCTCTACTTTCAAACCAAACATCTACATGTATAGTCCGTTGTTTTCTATTTCGCTAAAGTTAGGAAAACGGACAAACCTAACTATCGCTATCTCATCCCCTTATCGGGACTCTTCACCAATCACACCATGAGAAAATGCTCTTAGCTATCCTGCCTAAGGTTAGCCCATGAGTTCCGACAGGAAACTCCCTCACAGACATTTATGGAAGGCAGGTATTAACCGCCCTCCGTGCTGCTAAGCAGCAATTGCATAACTGTTTGCAGTTATAGTTTTTAGTAGATTTTTTACAGAGCCAACTACCATCTCTGACATGCAGTTCAATCCTCTACCGTAGGATTCGATACCAATTTACCCCCTATTTACTTTTATAAGAACAATTAAACTGTATTATAACAGAAAAAATACAAATGTCAACACTTTTTTAATATTTATTTTTAACATTTTATCTGAGTAATATTACCTATTTTATATTCAATATCTCTTTTAAAATTCCTGCTTTACCTTCTCAACCCTCTCAATTTCATTTCCCATCTTCTCTCCGAATACTCTATTCTCTCTCTTTGTTTCTTTCTATTGCGAGCTTCTCTCAAATTATAAAACCAACGAGACACAAAAAACTTTTTTAGAATACTCATTCTGTTTTCTTTCAATGATGGCACATATAATAGAAAAAATTTGCTCAAGCCATCCCTGAGCAAATCTCTTTTTTAGGTTAATTATTAACTTTTATATTAAAAATAAATGATATAAAATCCTCTATTTATTATTCCATTCAAAATTAATATCTTCAATACCATCCTGACGTTTTTTATTCATTTTTTCTTCAATTTTCGGTTGTTGTTTGTATAACTCATCATCATGCTTGAATCTCTCTACAACTACTGGTTGATCCTTTAATATCTGTGCGTATATTTTTATTGGCAAAGACATCCTGGTTTGATTTGGACCATATATAATCTTCTTTGCCCCTGCCTGGAGCATCGCTCTTAAACAATCAACACATGGAAATGCAGTAACATAAAATATGCAACCTTTAAGCTTTATACCATGCCTACTTGCGTTATACACTGTATTACGCTCAGAATGCTCCATAAAATAATATTTATCAGGTCTTACATCTATCGGCACACTCTTATCATCAGAACCTCTGATAGGATTGTTGTAGCCTCCTGAGAGCAATGCTCCATCATCATGTACCGCAAGACAGCCACACTTTGAAGAATTATCCATTGACAATTTACTTAATACAAAACAAATCTCCATAAATGCTGTTTCTTTTCTTAATCTTCCTAACTCATCTATTCCAAATTCATCAAACATGTTATTTATCCTTTTAATGTAGCAACTAAAAAATCAATTATACTATCTTGCGACAGACATGAGAAAGAAGAAAAATCAAAACCATTCACAGACAAAGTTTCTTTGATGGCTAAATCTATCCTTTTAGCTTCTTCCAATTTTTCATATCTTCCTACTTCCGAATAAAATTTATCTTCTCGTTCTATAAAAAGATGGAGAGAAGGATATTTTTCCTCAAACTCTAAAGATGCTTGAAGCATAGGCTTTTGTAATGGAACGTCATGCCACTTAGCATAAAAATATTGAAGCATTAATGGAGAGTCACTAACTATGAGTTCAACTCCTGCCCTTAATCTTATATCTTCTTTCTCAATTTGAGAAGCTTGAAGAAAGAGACTATCACAACTAGTTGGAATTCTTGGTATATATGTCCAATCTTTAATAACTTCATCAACTAACTCAATATCATAACCCTTGAATCCAAGTTGTGCTCTTATGTTAGTAGCAGTTAAACTTTTTCCTGATCCTGGACCAGAAATTAAATTTATTCTTCTAATCTTATTTCCCATCTAAATATTTATCCTTAATTCTATTTCACTTTTCTAACTATTACTTCAAACTCGTCGCCACTCGACGCAGTTATTATCCTAGGCTCATCAATAAATGTCTCTACTACAGCTTTCCAAAAATCCTTCGTAACATCTACTTTATCAATCCACGATTGACCATCTTTAGCAATAAACCCAGCATAAATTGTATCTGTCAATGCTGATCGTGCTATTCTTATGTCATTAATTTTTCTCATATTTTGTATCTTTCTAAAACTAAATATTTTTGGTATTTAAACCACTTCCTGGACCACCCATTAAATTTATACGTCTTATTTTACTTGTCAATTTCTGCCTCTAATTTCTGAATTTGAAGTTTCATAAACTCTGTTTCCAATTCCATTTTTTCTTTTGCCATTTCTATTTTTAAAGCATCTAACCTACTTCTCTCTGTATCTACCTTAATCTTTTCAATTTCTGCTTTTGCCCTATCCAGTTCAATCTTGGCTCTTTTGACTCTTATTTTTGCTTCTTCAATATCCAATTTCATTCTTGTGTTTTTTAATCTTGTTTCTGTGGCTGTCATTTTTTTCTCCTATAATAATTTTTTTAACTTATTCTTGTTCATACAGGTTCTTTCCTCCTGATCCATTCCAGTTCATAACTGTAAGAAATGTAACTGAATCAAAATCTAACTCTAACTCATCATATCCTTCAAGGTCCAAATATACAAGTCCTAAATTAATTAAAATACAAGCATCACCATATCGACCATTATCAAGATATTCATCTATTTTTTTTCTAATTTGCTTTTCTGAAAATACCATTTTACATTCTATCTTTTACTTCCATAACAACATCTTCCCACGACCCTTTATATCTTATCGCTGAATCATCGATATAAAAACTGGCAAGTGGTTTATCAGCCATAAGAATTTCATCATATGGCAGTTCATTTCCTTCCATATAATCCCTTATCTCTCTCACCTGCTCCATTCTATCTATAAGATTTTTAAATAATTCTGTAGATGTTCTACAAGAATGAATAGCTATTTCAAATCCCATATCTTTTAATGCTCTCAACCCTTCTCTCACTCCATTAATTGGATCCCCCATTTCTGGAAATTTTGCGGATTTTGCAATGGTATTATCGAAGTCTACACAGCAACGTTTCATCTATACTCCTTCCATGATACAGTTCTCTAAATCGCATAAGTACTTTTCTTCCATTTCCCCAGTTATAATAGGAGAATGAGTTGTTGCTATGATCTGATGATTAGGAAAGAATTGATTCATTTTTTCTATTAGAGTCATATGCCTCTTCCAGTAAATATGCATCTCGATATTGTCAATTAAGATGATGCTATTATTATCACCAGTAGATTCATAAGCATATTCAAATAGAGCAACCAACAATGCTGCTATCTTTTTCTCGCCATCAGAAAATCGACTAAAATGAACCATCGTTATAAGATCATCATCTTTAGCTATACCAGGAGGATACTTATAAAGTACAAAATCTTTATAATAGTCAATTCCACTATCAGCTACAATACTTGATTCTGGAAGAGAACATTTATACCCATAAATAGATTCTGTAAAATCAATAAATGGTTCTCCAAATTCAACAGGTAATTGAAAAATATTCATCTTCATAGGATGATCAGCATCAATATACAACACAGCTGATAACAGTTCTGGAGATAGTTCGTTAACGGTAACACCTGAGATATGATCTGGATTAGTTCTATTGGCAAATGTTAATTGACCTTGAATTTTATCTTCTATGACTATTCTTTTTTCACCATCATCTGTAATAAATACAGCTTCCATATAAAGATCTTCTACCTTGTCAAGAAGAGGCTCAGTTCCAGCAATATAATTTTTATTATATTTTAACTGTCTTAAAATAAGAGCGTTATCTCTACCTATATATTTGCGTGGAGAAGACAAAAAATCCACGGCTCCAATAATATTGGATTTACCAATACCATTAGGACCGTAGAACATTTGCCATTTTTTCACACCATCTCCATCAGATAGATCAAGCTCAAAATCTCTATAACCACAATAGTTGCGTAATTTAATACTTTTGAGCTTTATCACAATTAACCCCCATCAGCAACTGCTTCATCAACAGTAGCAACTTCCTCAGTAACAGCTTCATCGACAACAGAATCAAAATCATCTGCTGAACCAGACATAAATGAGTTACCAGCAGACGCTGGAATTCCATCTTCTGTTGGACTCTTCTTATCAAGAAATTCAAAATTGTCTACTATAACACGCAACTTACTCATATTCTTTTGAGTATTCTTATCCACCCACTTTTCCTGGTGAAGATGACCCTCAACGAACAAAGGTCTTCCCTTTGGGAAATAATCAGAAATTGCTTGTGCTCTTGTTCCGAAAGCTTTGCAATCCACAAAACAGACTTCTTCTCTTCTTTGACCATCAGTTCCCTTCCAAGTTCTATTAGTAGCAATAGAAAAGTTCACAACTTTATTGCCATCATCAAAAACTTTGAGAGTTGGATGACCAGAAAGCCTGCCCATCAAAATAACTCGATTAAAATTCATCATACTACATTCTCCTAATTAAAAAATAACATTTATTACGATAATTATACATAATTATCTTTCACTTTGAAAGTACAAAATGAAAAATTTTAAAACTCCATTCGTTAACAAAAAAGCTTTCAAGAGAAGGCATAGATCCTGTCGTATCTGCGAAGAAGAAAAATACGAACTTCTTGATGTCCATAGAATTATTGCAGGAGGAGAATATAATAACTCAAATTGTGTATGCCTCTGTACAAAATGTCACAGAAGCCACCATTCTGGACTGATATCTATAAAAGGATGGTATAATTCAACTGCTGGTAAATTATTACTCTATATAGATGAAAATAAAAAAGAAAAGTTTATTTAACTTATTCTTCTCTCTTATTTATCTTTTCCAAAAATATTCTTACATAATTCTCTTCAAATTTATCAGCCCACTCACAAAAAGGATCTTCTTTAGCGAACATTTTGCTGATAATAATAGGTCCATATTCACTAAAAACTGCCTTTTTCTCTTCCTCTGTTAATGGATTGATAATAATCCCTTTTTGGTCATCTCTGCCACACTCCTCTATAATTGCTCTTTTACAACAAGATATTATAGATTTCATATCAATATTATCTGGTGGAATCTCCAATTCCTCCGCCATTTTTACTCTACAAAATTCAAAAAACTTATCTTCGAGGTTATTCATCGCCATTCTCTCCAGATGCTAACCTAATCAGTGCTTTTTTATTCTGCAACCCAATTTTTCTTTCAGTAACTTCTCCATTTTTAAACATAAAAAGGGAAGGGACACTGGAAACAGAATATTTTTTAGCTATAGATGTTGTTTCTATATTAACTTTACCAATTTTTAAACTACCCTCCATCTCCCCACACAAAGCCTCCAATACTGGTGTCATAGATTTACAGGGACCACACCAGTCAGCGTAAAAATCTACCATTACTGGAATGGGGCTATTTACAACTTCTTCTTCAAAATTCTCATCTGTTAACTCAATCAACTTGCTTTTCATTCCAATTCTCCTCAGCAATTATCATAACAACTTCTGTACTTATTTTACTCCAAATCTATTAAATCAAATCTTGTAACTGTACTCTTTTCAGAAGATATTCCCGCCCTCTTTTCTGCTCCAAATTTTCCATCTAAATATTCTACATCTATACAAGGATATGTCTCAAGAATATCTTTAAAAGCCTTCTGAGTCCAACTTTTTCCCCACCACCCAGATAATAATACTATCGTATCCTTATCGGTTATTTCATTAAATTTTTCATTTTTTTTAACATATATAAGATTATATGTCTCTTGTGATTTGTTAAAATATCGTTGAAAAGTCTCATATTTTCCAGCTAGTACATACTTCATAAATCCATTCCTTATAATCTTATTTTATTTATTTCATTTTGTAAATCATTTAATACATCATTTATATCGACATCTCCATCAATAATAGATAGAGCATTAGGCCACTCAAAAACATGACCACCATTTTCCCTAAACTTTTTACACTTTTTTGCGGTATCATCAATAAGAAGAGAATCAGGACTAGCACATCTATATTTCTTACATCCAATAAATACATCTCTATCCATTTTTGGATAATTCTTTATCACCCATTTTATTTTTCCAGCATAACAAATAGGACTGTTAGAAGGAGAGCTTAAAAATGATAATTCTTTTGTTTCTTTCTTAACAAGATTAATTAAATCATCAGCCCAAGGCAACTTTGCCATATTTTCCCACCAGGCTTCACCTTCAGCATCAATTATAGGCCACATTTTTGAATCACCACCCACAAAGCTTTCCATTCTCTTCCCATCTTTAATCTGTTGTCTAATATCAGATCTTCTCAAATCTACTCCCAGAGTATTCGCAGCTGATTTCATCCAATGAGCTACAACTCCATCCATATCAAGCCAAATCTTTATATCTTTTTTTCTCTTTGCCGTAATAATTCTTTTTGGATCTTTAATCTTAATCATTTCTTTCTCTCTTAATTATTTTTCCTATATAGTCTTTGCCTTTTATAAAATCTTTTTCTCTAATAGTTGGTATTAAAAAACACCCATATTTCATTGGAGCACCTTCCCAACCTGGTTCATTAAGATCGGGCTGATGACACCAAGGACAAGCATGTTCTTTTCTTGTACGACATTTAGAACACATTACTGTATCTCCAAATAAAGGATGAACAACCCAATTATGCTCCCACGTTTTATCAGAAGAATTTTGCGATTTCATTTCTTTCTCTCTTAACTTGTTATTATTTTTTTAACTTCCACACCTGCTATAAATTTTTCCATTCCACTCGGAATATTATATTTTCCAACTCTAGGATTTGTACCAAATATTTTTTTGAAATGAAATGATGGCATAGATATTGAAGCTTTTACACTATTAGTACCACCACCAAGTATACCACAATCCCATACACTACAAAAATCAGCTAAAGTACCCATTGATCTGCTATAAGGATACGTTAACTCTAATTCTAACATAGCTTTAATCATAATTCCATAAGCTCAAATCTGTTAATAACTTTTTTTCTTCTTTTTTTGGGAAAAGTAATATCTAATGGGTCTGCCCAGTGAGTCATTGTAATTTTCTCACTAACAGTTAAATGTCCCGCATGAGGAACAACCCATTTTACTTTTCTTTTACCACTCACAACTTCTTCTTGCCAACAAGCTACCATATATGTTATTTCTCCTGTTGAAAATTTTAGTCTTAATATGACAGTCTTTTCTTGAGGTGGCATATTTTCCATTAAATTCCACAGCATTATTTTTTACCTTCCAACTCTAATTCTAACATATCTTCAATCACTTTTCAACAGCTTTCTCTTGTAATTTATTGGGAATTATTTTCTTATACTTCCAATGGCTACTTCCAACTCGGAGTTGATCCGCAAATTCTGGTTTGACGTACTTAGCCACAGATTTTCGGAAGTCCCCATATGTAAATGATTCAAACAAACGAACAACATATCCTTCAACTTTATCTCCATTATAATCTTTCGGGCATAAAGAATGAATCTTCTTTTCATCCCATTCTCCAACATAAAAAACAGGAGTCATAGCAAGGCCCAATAACTCTGTCCATTCAAGGGTCTCATCCCACGACAAACACTCATTTTTCTCATTCCATATAGAGAAAACGAGAAGATAAGACTCAAGATTTTCATATACAACAGTATGTTTGGCATACATATTTTCAGCACAAACTCTCCAACCTTCAGGAATGTTCCATCCCATTTCAGCATGTATCCTTTTAACCCAGCCTCTCGTAGGATGATTGGCACTATCAACAGAACGAGCATGAAGATAGTTATTATACATTGTAGTATTTTCACCATCCATCTTAATGGTAACCACTACTTTCTTACCTTTAAACTGTTCAACAGAATCTAACTGCATATCATTTCTATGTACTTTATGACTCCAGGGAAGATGCCAGGTTCTTGGGTATTTAACATACTTACAGAACTGATCTAATACACCACCTGATTTAAGTATTTTTTGAACAGATTCATCAAAGAACAATTCACCTTTTAATCTGCGTCCATCAGGGAGTATAATGTCGCTCCATTTATCGTACACAGTATCTTGATATAAACGAGGAGGCAAAAGAATCTTTTTTATTCCCGCTGCTTCTCTAATCTCCTCACAAGACAAAACAGTTTGCTCAGCCAGTATATGATCTTTTTCACAAAGAGTCGCACCATTTTCCATGTAGTATCCACCATCAGACCATAATCTTCTCTCCATAATATGGTGAGCCACAAGATCCGTAGAATCTCCGCAGATAACACACTGATTGTTATCCCTATTGAGCACTGCATTTCGAAAACCATCTCTGGTCATCAAAATAGACCTCATTTTTAATTCTTCGTGTTTCATGATTCATCAACTCTTTCGCTAGTACCATCTCTCTTTTATGCTAATAAAACGAGTATTTCTGTCATGCCTAATTCTTCTTTATCTATCTTTTCTTTTTGTGCTTTTGTTACTCTGACGTACTCCTTGCCAAAATGTATATACCACCATTCAGTACCGTCCTCATGCCTCTCATAGATTAAATTATCGTGTCCGTCAAACTCTCTCCAACGTTCATAAGAGAAAGAATCCCTTTCATAAACACAGTTGCCTCTATCGTCATATTCTTTAATTGGCTCTCTTGTTACTAATGACTCTTTGTTCATAATAGATTCCTTTCAAATATCATGTCTATATCTAAACTCTCTCAATTCTTCATTCTGTTTTTCTAACTCTTCAGGGGTTAAATTACTATACCATTTCACATACTCATCATATTCTTTATTTTGCTCTTCTGCGTATTGTTGTCTTTCTTCTTCTGTCAACTCATACCAATCTTCAGAGAAATCCATTTCTGCTTTTATAGAACAATCAGGAGGATAATAACCTTTTGGATTATTATCAACATCAAGATTACCAGCATAAACTTTAAAACTATTCTTATCTCTCACAACCACTTCTGCACAATTTTCATTCTCATGAACTTGCACAAGTTCAAATTTAGATGATAAATCTTTTTTCAATCTTTGAAAGCATAGAGGACAAGATTCTTTTCCCTCAAAATCTACCATTCTATCTGGATAACCAGATCTTAAAGTTCCAACAACATCATCTATAAGTCTCATCAAATCCTCTGCTTCTCTATACCCATCATAATCTGCTAGTGTCATTAGAGCAGAATCTATACATCCTCTTAAAGCTACATTTTCTTTTTCTATTTCTTTTATTTTATCCATTTTACCCTCTACGAAATTTTTCCATTTGTTCTTCTTCCCAAGTTTCATACCACTCATCCTCTGTCATATAACCTGGCATCTCTGTCACTCTGTGCATAGGAACCATTACACTTGATTCACAATCAAGATCATGTTCAAAACATTCATAACAAACATATGCCTCATCATTATGAACCCATCTTAATAATGCTTTTTTACAACCACAACCCTCACACTCTCCACATTCTTCCGTCTTATTCTTAATATTCATTGCTAATCTAACAACTTTTTCTATTCTCTTTTTCTCTTCTCTCTCTAATTTTGCCTGATAAGCAATTTCTATATCATCTCCCATGTCCATTATATCAAATCTAAATTGTTCATTATCTTTAATCATCAAAATCCATTATCTCAAATCTGTATATACTGCTTTTCACCTTTTTAATTTCATCAGTAAGCCCGATTATTATTTTATCCTGTTTATGTTTTTCTGCTATAAGACTCCTTATATGTTCTCCTTTATACTTTAATTCCTCCCTAAGATTTCTTATTCTTGTTAACATACCTTTTTTATAAGCTTCATACTCTTTGATAGCTTCATTCTTAATAATCTCTTCATCAATTCCAAGATCAGCTTTTCTAAGTATTATTAACCTATTTCTGGTATTAAAAATAGTACTTCTTTTAAGTGGCACAGAATTCTTTTCTTTCCATTCTATTCGAACTCCTTTTTTAGAAAATCCTATAACCGTAGCAGTTTTATGTTTAATAGCACTTGTTCCACCAGAAACTCCTTGATAAGAAACTGTTGCCCATAAATGAAGAACTTTATCTTCTACTTTTATATCTCTTCCAAAAAAATCTCTAAATGTCTTTTGTTCATTATCTAACATTTTTTGTTCATCATCTCCTACTAACCCTTTTATCATATAATCATCCCATAACCAACCTAATCCTTCCATAGTATAAAAATGTTGCCCTGCTGTTTTTATGACTAAAATTCTATCAAGAAAATTAATATTCAAATCTCTTTCCATACTATTTATAAAACCATTATCATCAAAAGAAGGTGGTAATATTCCAAATGTATTCGACCCATAGTTATCTTCCATCTCTTCCCAGGTCTTTATTTCAACTTTATCACCAATTTTATATTTCATTACTCAAAATCCATCATCTCAAATCTAGTTATTGGTTCTGGCTCTGGCACTAATCCTACTATATCATTTGCCGTCCAATTCCACTCTATCTCTTCCATCCAATAATCACAAGTTTCTTCATCTACCTCTTTAATTGTTGCAACTCTATTCGGCAATTTATTAATACTATCAACAATACCTTTATGCCAATCGGCACTTATTCTTATTACCACTTTATCACCAACTTTATATTTCATAACTCAAAATCCATTAACTCAAAATCCATTAACTCAAATCTAGACTCAATAGGTTCTAAAATCACATACTTTTTTACTACTAATCCTTTTATCATATAATCATGCCAAATATAATCATGCCAAATATTACCCATATCTTCCATATGATAATAGTCTGAATATACGTTTGCTATAATTAAAATTCTATCAAGGGAAGCATCATTTACGTTTTTTTCCATTCCTTTCGTAAAAACATCTCTACTAACATTGCCAAACACACTTCCACTACTGCTTAATCTAAATTCCTTCCTTAATTCTTCCCAAGTCTTTATTCTAACTCTATCACCAACTTTATATTTCATAATTCAAAATCCATTAACTCAAATCTAGTTTCGATAGGTTCTAAAGTCATATACATTTTTTCCGATAATTCTTTTATCATATAATCTTCCCATACCCAATTTGAACTCATTCCTTCCATAATATAATAATAATCATCTTTTATTGCTTTTATAACTAGAATTCTATCAGAGAACTTATCATTTAATATTGTCTCCATCTGTCTTGAGTACCAAACTCTAGCAAAAGGAGGAGTATTGATATCCACCCCTTCTGAATCTACACCAAATTCCTTCTCTAATTCTTCCCAGGTTTTTATCTTTACTCTATCACCAACTTTATATTTCATAATTCCATCAACTCAAATCTATCAGTTATAATTTCTGGTTCCTGCTCTTCAATATCCTCTGGAGGAGGACTACCTATCCCATAAAGATTTTCAAAAAAACTAATTATACTAGGATCATTAATTGTTCCATATCTATTTTTAATTATAGTCACTTCTTGATTTTTTTCAGAAACATATACTACCAAATGAGCGAAGATTTTCTGCTGCATAGACATCCTCTCATATGGATACTCATTAATTATATTAACAACACCTGGTTCACCTTTATCAAACGCAACTATTATTTTATCCATTCTACCACCTTGAATAATTATACTCTTCCCACATATTACTCCAATATTCCATATATTCATTATAACACTCAAAGCAAAGAAATAATGATCTATTAGGACTTTCCATTGTTTTGAGTCTATCCCAATGATAAGCGGTCATAGATTGAGTCCAAGTTGGATTTTTATTAGATCCACAATATTCACAACAACCTGCTTTTTCTCTCTCTAACTGGAGTTTTTCTCTTTCTTCATCTGTCCAGAGATCCATTATCTCAAAACGAGAAACTTCTTCACTTGTACCATATACATCACTCATATCAACTATTATACCACATCTCTTTATAATGTCAATAGATTTTTACACCCCAAAACCTAATTTTTTAGCCTTAATTTTCCATTCTTTTTGCTCTAATTTGTTATCAGATCTTATATTAGGAGCACTTATGCCAGCTTCTGTTGGAGTCTGACATATTGAATTACGAATTGCCTCTACCTCAAATCTCGTTAATATCATTCCACCACGATAAGGACTATAATCTTCCCAAGCTGATATTGTCCAAGGGACTATAGGTTTAATTAACTCCAGAATAGCGTCAGCATAGACTCTAATCTCTTGCTGAGCATGTTCATCACATCTTAGATTTAGGAAATGAAGTAAATTATGTAAATCAATCTTCCAATACCACTTAGTATAAGTGGATAAAGGCAAAACTATTCTTGCCTGCTCTCTTGCTACTCCTTGTTCTAACAACCTATTGTAAAATTTAAAAGCATTTTGAGACTGTAATCTCATAAGACCCTTATCCGATTGTGTCTGAGCATCACTGAGAAGTCCATCAGATCCTTGAGTATTCATCAAAGATTGAACTCTAAGCTCTCCTGGAATATAATATTCTTCTGGCATCTCAGAATATCTACCACTCATTTCATTCACATTAGCAGTTCTATGACGAATCATTTCTCTTGCCACAAAAATAGGTAATTTACAATGTAATTTAAACTCTATCATCTCTAATGGGCTTGTGTGAGTATGCCTCATTAAGTACCTTATTAGTGTCTTATCATCTGCTACTGTTTTTGTCTCTCTTTCATAACTTTGCCTGGCAGCTTCTACTATTGCGTAATCAGCAGTATCTTCTCCTTCTCTCAACACTCTTGGCATACAATCCACAAGTTTAACAAATCCCTTATCTAAACACTTAATTTGTGGCTCATAATCTCCATACTTCTCAAAAATGATATCTTTCATCTACTTTTCTCCAAAAATAACTTTTTTTATAATTATATTGCCATTATACCAGATTATTTTTCACTTTTCCATAAAGGAAATTTAAAATAAAATCATAATATATATTTAACTTAATTTTTTTACTACAAAAAGGATAAACAATGGCTGATACTGCATTTAACATACTATCCATAGAGGATAACGAACCTGATTTTACACTGTTAGAAGAAGCTCTTAATAGAATTCCAGATCTAGATTTAAGTATAACCAACATTTCCAATGGGCAAACAGCCCTAGAATACCTCCTAAAGAAAGGTGAATTTGAAGAAGCAAAAACACCAGATCTTATAATATTAGATATAAATCTCCCAAAAATAAACGGTTATGAGATATTAAAAAAAATAAAAAATCATAAAAAATATAAAGTTATTCCAGTCATAATGTTCAGCACCTCTAGTGAAGAAGAAGATATTCAGAAATCATATGAGGGATACGCTAATTCATATATAATAAAAAGCTTCGACACTAAAAACTTATTTGAAAAAATAGCCACTATGGGCGAATATTGGCTCAAAACATCCACTATGACAAAAGCTGATAATATATGTATAATAAAGAATAATACTACAAAATAATGAGGATAAAATGAAAATATTGATTATAGATGATAATAAAGAAGATAGAGAAATAGCCATAACAAGAATAAATAAAACTAATCTAATTCCAGATATGACTGCTGATGAAAGCAATTGCTTAGGAGCAGGTTTAGAAAAATTGGGAGAAAATGAATACGATGTTATAATATTGGATTTAGGTCTTCCAGAAACAGATGGATTAGATACTATTAATGAAATAAATAAATTTTTAGAGAAGAAAAATGTAGAAACGCCTATAGTAATTCTCACTGGATTAGAAGATTATAGTTTGGGAATAAAAGCATTTTCACTAGGAGTAAAAGATTTTCTCATCAAAGATGAAGTTAGGCATGAAGATCTAACAAGAGCTATAAAATGTGCCACTTATGGCAAAAAAAGAGTAAAGACAGTTGAAACTATATAAAATAATACCCCCCAATATTCATCATGATATTGAGGGGTATTTATAGTTTAACTACCTACTTTAAGTCCTTCCATGAACCCTTCTTTCTTTTCTTTTCTTCTACCTTTTGCCAAAATATTTTTCAAAGTTTCTTTATCACAGTAATTTATGTAAATCATTCCAACAGGTTTCTCTTCCCAATGATCCATTTCTTTAGTATCAACATAAATCTTTTGACTAATCATTGCTCCAGCACCAACCTCTAACTTCTTAACAGGTGTTACAGGTTCAACTGACTCTTCTGCATACATCTCTGGTCTTTTTGCTCTGCCTTCTTCTTCACTCATTACTTGTATATCAGCACAATCATAATTATTAGGTATTATGATATCTCCAAGTGTCTCTTCTACAGGAGTAGGAGCAGCATCAGGAAGATTAATTCCTTGAGGTAAACAAAGACCGCCAGCAGTAGGCTCATCATCTACTGAGTCTGCTTGAAAACTAACCGATTCCAACATATCACCTGCTGAACAAACAGAATTACGAGTCTTTTTAGAACTAGCACTTAAGCTAATACAAGAACCACCACAAAGAGTACCTGCAAATCCAGTCATTCCCATGCTCTGTCCACCACCTTTTCTCCTCATGAGACCTCTTGGCTCTGGTACAGCTTTAGGTTCTTTACTAAGATAGAAAGCAACTCCAATAGCAAAGACTCTATCATCTCCTATCATCTGAGAAGCTACACCCTTTATTTCTTCTTCTGTGAAAATATATTGCCTTACAACTCCATCTGAATTTCTGAATCCATCTAGCCAGAATAATCCCCACGGAGTTGCAGTAGTAGCTATATAATTCTGAGCAGGCCACTTATATCCACACTCTTCACAAAATCTATCTTGCTTAAAATCTATATCATGAATGGGACATTTACTATAATACTTCTCTAATCTCAAAGGATTTTCCCCAACCATCTTTTGACCAGTTACAGGATTAATACCTTGAACACTAACAACTACCGCTACATCGTGCTTGTGGGAAGTACAAGTATTAAAATTCAACCACATACCTTTTTCCTCTTTTACTCCGAGAAAATAACTACTAGCTACATTCGAACCATTCATCCAATTGTCAGGACAACCAGGATACTCATCAACAGCATATACATCTGTTATTTCTCCAGATGGTAATCCTTGAGCAACTTCTTCCCCAGACGCATTTTCAACTTTCTCTAATTTAGGAGCAATACGTAAATCCATTTCTAAATTATTAACTAACATTGTACATATACTCATTTTATTTTCCTCCAAAGATAAAGAGTAGACGGATTTTTTCCGCCTACCCTACAATTAATGTTATTAAAAAGTTCTGTTCTTACCAAAAGGTGCATTACCTTGACCACACTCTTTGCCAATCTTCAACTTCAAAACAGGAAGCTTACCAAGTGATGATGACTCATCAAACTTCAATGAAGCTTTTGGATATCTCTGACGGATAACCTTCTCAGCATTATCACTCACCGCCTTGTCAAGAGCAGCGTGGGCATCGTCAAGAGAATTAATCTTCAACTCATTGGTTTGCGATCTAGCAATATAAAGAAGTTGACGAACAATAACAGCTATACCATCCCAGGAACGACCAGTCTGATCACAATTCTCACCAGACCTCAACGCTCTTGTAGGATAAAGTGGATTTTCATCAGCATAGCAATCTGGACGTTCTCCAACCTTATAAACAGGAGTTGGAATACCGTCGATAAATGTACTCGTCAATTCAGCATGACCATCAATTGAATCATTGATGAGACCTTCTGAAACGGCTACATTAACTTTACCATTGTTATCAAAGACAATACATCTCTTACCATCAGAAACATCTGCTAATCTCTTTCCAACAGCATTCTTGACATCTCTTGGATTGTACCTTTCCAATAATTCACTAATAGTCATTGACTTAGCTTTCTTATCAGAAACATAAACAGACTTTGTTGAACCCTTGTCGCTATCTTGCCTGAAAAGATGTGCGAATTTTCTTGCAAGAAGTTTTGGAACACCACATTCTTGCAAATCTTCCCAGCTACAAGCTTTAAGGGTTTCTTCGGAAGTGCCACCCATTTCTTTCAATGCCGCTAAGAACAGATCGAAATTTACTTGATGTGAACTATCGATGTTCTCATTGTGGGTTTCTACGATTTGACGTGCGGACTTGATCTTTTGATCGTAACTCATTTTGAATCTCCTAAACTCTAAACTCTAAACTTTACTTTACTACTCTACTCTACTCTACTCTACTCTACACTACACTACTATACTTATCGACAAGATAAGCAATTAATCTTTAATAATAAAATATGGTGAGTCTCGCCTTCAATGCCTAACCTAAATTAGCTCTACGTATAACTAATTGGAACTCACTATCAACCACGGATCAGAACTATAAATAGCTTGAACAGGACTTTATTTTCAATTTAATCTATCCGACTGCCGTTCCTCATATTCTAAATAGCACTATACCATATTATTAATCACTTTCAAACAAAAAATAAATATTTTTTAATCACTTTCTAATATCTTGGGAAAGGTAAAATAGAAAGAAGCTCCTTTATTCTCTTTAGATTCAACCCATATTCTGCCATTATGAGTTTCCACTATCTTTTTACATAGAGCAAGACCTATTCCAGTTCCTGGATATTCTTCTCTGGAGTACAATCTTTTAAATATACCAAAAATTCTATCAAAATATTTTGGTGAAATTCCTATGCCATTATCTTTGATACAAAATATATATCCATTGCTATCTTCACAAAAACTTATATTTATATATGGATCTTTCTCACCTCTAAATTTTATAGCATTACTTATTAAATTATAAAATAATTGTCTAATTCTAAATTTAATACAATTTATTGATGGCATATTTTTTTCTACTTCTATAATGGCATCAGTCTCTTTTATCAACATTTTGAAATCATTTTGAACATCTTCTATTATTTCTCCTATATTACATTCCTCAAATGGTTTATCTTTTCTCCCAACCCTGGAAAAATCCAACAACTCTTTTATCAATTTTCTCATTCTATCAGTAGCTTCTGATGTATAGGTCAGCCATTTATCCGTCTCTTCATCTCGCATAGGACAATCATCACATTTATCTCTCAACATTTCACAATAATTTGATACAACTCTCAGGGGCTCTTGCAAATCGTGAGAAGCTACATAGGCGAACTGCTCTAGTTCTTCATTGTTATGTTGAAGTTCGTCTGTAATTTCTCTCATTGCTGCTTCATACTTTTTCTCTTCTCCTATATCTCTTAAAAAACAAATAGTATGAATAAATTTATTATTTTTGTCTCTTACGGAGTTGCTATTAATACCAACATCTATATTACTACCATCTTTTTTAACAAATACATATTCTGCATAAGATGCTCCTCCACTTATTATCTTGTCTAAATCTCTTCGCACAGCATCAATAAAATCTTTATGAATCCATTTTCCAAAATGTTCTCCAACAATTTCTTTTTTTTTGTACCCCAACAAATATTCCATCTTAGGATTACAATCAATCAAAAATCCATCTTTGTTCACAAGAGCAATAGCGGTCGGAGCATTATCAAAAATAACAGTGTATTTATCTGATGTTAAAGCAATATCTGTTAATTCTTTTTCCATTAATTTTTATCCAATACGATGTGAGACCCCATAAAAACTCTAGCTACTATTTTTCCATCCTCTTCTATGATATTTATCTTAGAATCACTTTTCATATTATGACTACGAGTTATTTTTAGTGTGTCATCATCTATTTTCTCTACAGTTCTATTATCATTGGTGAACTCTATATCATATGAAGTTAGAAAAACAATTTTATCTATGTCATATCCTTGTGTCTTTCCATAAGCCATAACATCATCAATCATAGTACCATTAAAATCAAATAGAGCATTAGATGTTGAGAACAATACAATAGCATCCATCTCATGCAACACATTATCAGAAGATATTATATCCTTATTCTTATTTCTATATTTTTTTATTATATCTTTAAAATTCACTTTTTAATCTTTCAAATATTTTTGGACATCATCTTTTAGATGTTTTACTCTTTTTCTGAACATAATTTCGCCACTCTTTGACTCCTGATTAAATCCTCCTCCTTTAAAATGAACAATTTTCACTCCTTTTCTATTTTCTCCATTTTTATCCTCTTTTCTTTTGCTGTTTGCTGTTTTCTTTTTGCTCTACGAGCACAACCGCCACATCCCATAATATTTCTCCTTTAATTATCAAATTCGCATATACCAATATCCCAATCTCCGCCTTGTGGTCTGCTTACACCATAAATATCTGTTGGTGGTGAGACGAACCAGTTATTATCTGATGACAGGTCTAATCCACCATTTGTCCAAGGTGCTTCATTAAGAATACAATATAAAGTAGATGGGCTACTATCCCAAGCCGGAGTCACGTTATCGAAGCAGGTGCTTCCGGTATCAAAAGTATCTACAGTTCCATCATCTCCAGAACAGTTAGTTAATTCTATTGTTCCTGCTGCTCCTATATCATATCCAATATTAGTATTACTAACAATTGAGTTTTTACCGTATATGAAGGCAGAGGCGTGGTTATCAGCCCTCATTCCTCTATAAGAATTATCTACAACACAGTTGTAAGCATAGCAAGTTCCACCAGAATTAAATACAATGATACCTGTCGAGCCTGTATCTTGACCCATATCATATATTAGACAGTTGTTTAGAGTCACGATGGCATCAGCATCATTTATGAAGAAACCTCTCATTGCCTCTGCGTTATTACCTGCTCCACGAATAACACAATTGGTAAATCTTATATCACTTGCTCCAGCAGATATACTATTTACTACTACACAATTCAAAGTTTCTTGTGTGGTCGAATGAACAGAAACTTCTATACCTTCAAATCTAATAAATGACTCATTAACTTGTAGAAGAGTAGTATCTGGAACATTTAATCTATAAATACCATCTCCTATAATATCAATATAGTGAGTGGCATCTGTGATGAAGCCATTCCAAGTGACTATTGTTGTATCATCATTAGCACCACGGAGATATAATCTACCAATTATACCAGCAGGATATGTTCCACCAGTTGTTGTGTAATTACCATCAGAATTTTGACCAAGGTCATCCATTTCGCTTTCTGCTTTATTCATACTTCTCCAGGCAGTATCCCAACTTAATCCATCTCCACCAGTATCATCTCCAGTATCAGTATCAACATATCTTGTAAGTACTTCAGGAGAAGCAGAACTTGAACTAGAAGTTGAAGAACTTGAGCTACTCAAACTACTTGAACTACTCTTTGATGAACTACTTGAACTAGATTTAGAGCTGCTCGAACTAGAACTTCTTGAGCTACTAGAACTCTTTGAACTTGAACTAGAACTTGAAGTTACTGAACTAGAACTACTACTCTTTGAAGATGTTGAACTGCTTGTTAATTCAACCTGTTCCCAAAGACCATATCTCTGAATTACATACCATTCTCCAAAACCATTACAAATTAAAGATATTGTTTCTCCAATAGCATCTGCCCAGATATATGCACTTGCAGAATCAAGTCCATTTAATAAAATAGTCTCTCCCCACGCTGCCCCAACTCTTAATTGTTGGAAATCTGATACACTAAATCTGTAGTATATTCCCATATCAGCATTTGCTGGCAATGCTAAACTTATAGTTCCAGAAGCACCACGATTGGTATGCAGTGTTCCTGATTCTGCTGTTGTTAACCCATAACTCGCTGTATGTGAATTTTCTACATAATTATTAACCATTTACACCTCCGCAGTCCATATTCCATACTTGTTTCTCATAATCCATTGACCAGCACCATCTGATACTAATGTTATACATTCACCAGTGTCATCAGCATAAATATATTCTCCTGTAGTAGGAAGACTATTATCTATTATTATGTCTCCTGCTTGTGGTTGTATCCGAAGTATGTAAATATCTTCGAACACCACTGTTGCTGCTGATACAAAATAATAATACACTCCATCATTTCCACTTGTTGTTGGTAAAGTAAGAGTCACAGTACTTGTGGCATATCTATTGGTTTGAACACTTCCACTCTCGGCAGCTAATAAAGTGTCATCTTCTAGGTTATTTACTATGCACAATTTATCTACCATAATTAAGTACCCTCCGTCCAAATACCATATTTACCCATCACATTCCAAGCACCTGCTCCATTATAAGCAAGAATTATACTTTCCCCTTTAGCATCTGCCCACTTATATTTACCCGCACCTTGACCACTATTATCTTCTATCCAATCAGTTCCGTTTCCAGGTTCTAATCTCACCTGTTGAGTAGCAGTCACAGCGAATATAAACCACGTTCCATTTGCTGGTGCTGCTGGAAGTGTAAGTATAATAAGACCAGTAGCCCCATTATTTGTGTGTAAAGATCCACTCTCTCCTTCTAATAAAGTATCATCTGATGCATGATGTTCTATAGTTATAGTATCAGAACCAATACCAGCACAAGTGAAATTATAAAATCTTGAACTTGAACTTGAACTCTGACTAGAACTTGAACTCTCTGAACTAGAACTTGAACTTGAACTTGAACTTGGACTCTTAGAACTTGAACTTGAACTCTTGGAACTTGAACTTGAACTCTTGGAACTTGAACTTGAACTTGAACTCTTGGAACTACTTGAACTGCTACTAGGAGAACTGCCAATCGCCTGGGCACAATCATTTGCTCCACTGCACCTACAGTATGTAAAATCTGGTCCTTCTGCATATGCACACCAATATGTACCAGCAGCACCATCACATTTTGCCACTACCTCTATCGATATAGGTGTTTGCTCTCTTCGCATGGTAACACAAAGCTGCTTTATACAAATATCGTCTGCAGGATCTGATATCCAACCTTCACATCCAGTTGTCAAATATTGAGATGGTCCTCTCAAATATAATCCTTTTCCTTCTCCTCCATCTTCACAAACTCTATTAGCACAATCATCACTAGCATTTTGATATCCTCTACATGTTCCAACACAAGTAGAAGTCCAGACTTGAGTTCCAGTGCAATCTTGAGGCGAATCAGGACCATAAATTATAACTTCATCACGCGCATTGTAGGTAGTATATTCAAAATAAATTTCTGCTTTATCTTTCCCACTATCATTTGGATATAGAGGGTCTGGTGTCCAATCTGATGATGGACATTGTAGTGTTAAATAACATGCTTCACAACTATTTTTAATTTCTATTGAAGTTGTAGCGTCCCAGAGAACAGCTAAAGTAGGATAATCAATATTACTAATTGATATTTCAGTATCATAAAGATTTTTATCTATAAACCAACAATAATTTCCTCTTGAAAAATAAAATGTATTGTCATCAGTTATCGTTGGTAAAGTATTTTTAACCATATACACAGGAACGCCATCATATGGAGTTTGTGGACAAAAACCTACTAGAACAGCCACGGATGCTACATCTACACATGTATCCATATTAAGAGGTATGTGATTTTCAGGATAGCCTTCTATAAAAATAAAATTTATTTGTGCCTTTACTTTTATATAAAGCAATCCTTCTCCTGGTTTGCTGAAATAAGTACTATAACTATTATTGCCAGAACTATTAACAGCAACCTGCTGAGAACTACTAAAATTTTCACTATTCAAAGAATATTGAATAACATTTGAAGATGCTCTCCAATCTCTATTATATTGATCTGTAATTGACCAACTCACATAAACTACATCATTATTGCACTCAAATTGTGTCACATCTATCTGAAAGTCTTGCGAGCAAAAAGGTGGTTCACATTGATCAAACCCACCAACTATATTTGTAAATTGCTCTGCCATTATTTTTCTCTATTAAGTATTTATTATTTAAAATTAACTGCTACTGCTAGAGCTACTAGCACTACTAGAGCTACCAAATAATATTGTGCTGCAGGACTCACAGCTATCCATGACAACACCTCCAGGTATAGAACTCAATAATACAGCATTTGAAGGATAATCAATTTCACTAACCAATCTTTCATCATCATAAAGACTTTTATCTACGAACCAACAAAGAGAATCTTCCCCAAAATAAAGTGTGGTATTAGGATCATCAGTTATTGTTGGCAAAGCACTCTTCATTATATATACGGGAGTGCCATTATATGGAGTTTGTGGACAGAAACCTATTGGTACAGCCACGGATTCTAAACTAACACATGTGTCCATATCTAAAGGGGTATGATTTTCAGGATAGCCTTCTATAAAAATAAAATTTATCTGTGCTTTTATCTTTATATAAAGCAGTCCTTCTCCTGGTTTAGCAAAATAAGCACTATAATTATTATCGCTAGAACTATTAACTGCAACTTGTTGAGAACTACTAAAATCTTCACTATTTAAAGAATATTGAACAACATTTGAGGATGGTGTCCAACTTCTATTATATTGATCTACAATCGCCCATCTTACATAAACTATATTATTGTTACACTCAAATTGCGTTACATCTATTTGAAAATCTTGTGAACAAAAAGGTGGTTCGCATTGATCAAATCCACCAACTATATTTGTAAATTGCTCTGCCATTATTTTTCTTTATTCTGGCAAAATGAGATCTCCTTCTCCCATAATTGTCATTAAATTTTCCCAAGAAATTTTATAAAATCCTTTTCTGTACTTTTTTCTTTTATATTTATAGTATCGGTAATGAGAATCTACTACCCATACTCCCTTATCATCATAACCATTTGCTACAACAGCATGTTCTTCATAATCTCCATTAATGGGATCTTCTTCTTCCTTAGCAGTTTGCTTCTCAAATTTAAAAAACATTGTCCAGTTAAAAGTAAGAAGAAGCGGTTTCCCTTTATTAAGATGTTGTCTTATATACTTCCCAAAATCATAACTTATTATAATATTATTATCAAAATCCTCTTGTTTATACCATTTATAGATACTCCTGATTTCTGCTCTTGCACCTGCATCTTTTTTCTTTTTTATCGCATTTTCTAATTCTCTCAATAACCTTTTTTTCCCATAATTGTGCCAAGAATAATCAAAACAACGCATAACACTCGAAACTAAAGTAACTCTATAAAATCCTAATCTATTAAGAAGTAGTCCCATTTGACCACTATCTAGTCCAAACTCTGATATATCCTTTGATACTTTATATGCTTCTTTTTTTACAAATTCATAATCTATTTCTGGATTATAATAATTGGCAATAACCGAACAAGCTCCTGCAACACAATATGCAGGATCTGATCGAAAATGAGTAACCTTCAATCGCTTCATAACATCTCCTAAATTAGTAGTTCAATTATATCATCGAAAAATTCTTTTCTTTCTCATAAATATTAGCTAAATAGATAGCTTTTTCTAACATTTCCTTAAAAACCATATTTAATTTCTGTTCATCATTCTTAAAATGACTCTTTATAACTGGATACATTTTACACTTAACTTCTTTAGCACTTTTCCCAGCAACGATTTCCCACGCCATCTGCAGAACAAAACTCTGAATCTCTTCTGGGTCATTAAAATAAAACTTATCCTCAGATCTTCGCTTCAACCAATGAAAAAATTCGTGTATTACAAAATGAAAGTTATCAGTAAAAAAATCTTCATTCACCATCTTCTTATTCAATCTTATAAGTCTGCCATTGCCCTCAGCATATTTACCATCTAAATCTACTATCTCTATCTCTAAATTATTATCTATTTCAGACGGTGATATGTTATAATACTCTGATAAAGCTTTAGTAAATGGATGTCCTTTAAGCATTTTTTTAATTTTTGCTATAAAATCATTATTGCTAGATTTTTTAAACCAATTCATTTTTTCACCATTACCTTGTAAGATTAACTCTAAAAGTATCAGTCACACCACTCAAAGTTCCAACCGATTCTATATTAACAAAAGCATTTGTTGTAATACTAGACAATTCACTATACATATTAGCGTCTACATGTAAAACTGCCACTTTCCTATAACCAGGGACATTAATTAAAGTAATATTTTCTATCACAAATGGATGACTATAAGACAATACACTAAAATCAAAATCTTCATCATTATAAGATTTTTGTCTCTTATAAAAAATAGATCCCACCGGATAAGAGAAAGATATATCATCACTACCTTTTTCAACTTCACTAAAAAAAGAATAAGGAGAAAATAATAAATATCTATCATCATTAGCTTTAACTGAGAAATAATATTGTGTACCAACGGAAGTATTTTTATTTCTACCACTTAATTCACTAGTAGATAAGGGTATAGAATAAAAGAATCTTCCAGTATCGGAAATAGATACCCTTAAATTCACGAAGGTATTATCACTATTATCTGATATAAATATATCCAAAGATACTACTCTTGTTGTAATATTCCCAGCATTAAGATTATTCTCTACTACTAGAACTATTGGAGTGAAAGAAGCATCATTATCCCAAGCAGGATTAGCCAAAGTGGTTGTTAAATAAGCAGAAACATCTTCTCCATTAGTAGTGTCTTTAACACTCATACTCATATTAGCAGTAGCCAAAGTATCAAATGTTGCTCCAACGCTATCACTTCTTTTTCTTATCAGAATATAATATATATCACATTGTGGAATCTCTAATTCTAAAGGGTACATGATATTAAATCCTGGTTCATAATAAACAGGAGCATCAGTAAATATTGAAACACCTTCAGAATTCACATATCCTCCTAAAGCAGCTTGATACATTTTAGACCTCCGCTACTATCAAAGACAATTTTGCTGTATCTTCAACCACGTCAAACTTCTCTTCCCTTTTTTTCTCTTTATCATCAGGATTCCATACTATTATCATAATATTATTATCCTTATTCACAGAATGAACAACGCCAAAATCTTGAGGAACTACCAATCCTTTTCTCCTATCTCTGACCCTCATACCTTTTTGATACTTTGCCTCCATAGGCTCTGGACCCTTATGTACCTCTGGATCTTCCTCCTGAGGAACAAGTAGAGGTTTAGATATTGTGTTAGATGTTTTTATTTCATTGTACCAACTAGTACCCATTGTAGTCTCTCCTTCAATTGGAGTTATTTTTAAATACTTTCCTAAATTACTTTTAATTACTTGTTTAGCTTGACTTAAAGCTCTATTCTGAGAAGCTACTAAAGATGATTCTTTCTCTGGACCCTCTCCCATATCTACAAAATCGAGAGGTATTAAACGCCTATACTGCATATCAACTATTTTTTTTTGCACAAATGATATGATATTAGGAGTTATTTCAACTTTCAATTTAGTTTTAGTAGGATCTTCTCTCTGTTGTTCTGCTCCACGAATTTCTTCAACAAGATTTTTTATCATATTACCATCTATAACAGCACCGCTTATTCTGGTAAACTCTATAGCTGGATCATTATAATAACCCTCAAACCACTGTCTGCCTATTTCCGATTTCCCTTCATCGTACTTTCCAGATTTACCAGCTTTAGAATCAGCCTCGCCATGATAATTGACATATTTCCACAAATCACCAGACTTACTGATTACATCCATATCTTCATCACTTAATCCTTTAGTTTTCTGATCTAATCCTTTCAATTTTAAATTCTCTATAAAACTACCAGGACCTTCATTGTGTTTCCATATTTTTCCTTTCCTAGCCCAAGAATCTGCCCAGTCTACAAATTTATGAGGATACATATGACTGCCAACAACAGCCTTAACTATCTTTTTTTGGTAGTCTTTTAACCCGATAGAATTCATGATTTCTTCTGCCATTTTAGCAGACTGTTTTTCATGTCCTACATATTGAGTATGACCTGGAAATCTAGGATTCTTATGTAATCTTGCTATAGTTTTATCCATTTTCCCGAAATCATGAAATACAGCAGCAAAATTCATTAGACCTCTCATTAAATCACTTTCTCCTTCAGCTTGCATTTTTTCATTTAAATACCTAACAACATCTAAAGTATGATCCAATAAATTTTCTTCATGATAAGGACTTCTCTGATCCATCGTTATTCCTTCTTTATTTATATTCTTCATAGAATTAACATTGAAAGCATTTTTATACAAACCACTCTCAAATAATAATCTTAAAGAATCTGTAGGATTTTCTCCAGATAACATTTTCATAAGTTCTGGTCCAGCCCTAGAAGGAGAAACTTTTTTCATGTAAGATTCTTGTACATCTGGATTTTTCATTGCTTCTATAATTGAAGGATCCACTACACTATTAGGATAGCGACTATGAAATCTCAGAACTCTTAATAATCTCAAAGGATCTTCATGAAATGTTTTATGAGCTTCATCTGGAGTCCTAAGATTTATTTGACCAGAGGCATCTAAACCAAGATCTTTTTTACCATCTACATAATCTTCAACTTTACCAGTATCAATATTATAATAAAGAGCATTGATAGTAAGATCACGTCTCTTAACATCTTCTCTAGGATCATCAGTCAATTTAATAGAAGGTTGACGACTATCAGGATCAGGGTAATATTCTGTCCTCATAGGAACAAATTCTATTTTCTGTCCAAATAAATGAACAGCACCTACCATCATATCATCACTTGGTTCTATTTCATTAGGGTCTGCTGACTTCTCCAAACTGACCCTATATGCTTTTGGATCATGTGTAACATTGTACTTTACAGCAGCTTCTGCCACTATCTTAGCAAAATCATAACCTGGCATATCAACAGCGATATCTATATCATCACTTTCTTTCCCAAGTAACTTATCTCTAACCCAACCACCAGCCACTCTCATCTGAATAGGAAGATTATAATCTTTTTTAACTCTTCTAAGAAAATCAAATATATTTTTTTCTTTTGGGTCTAAAGATAATTCAGACTCTACTCCTTGTCCTGCTTTAAATATCATTCTATTAGATGATAGTACCGGCGCAGGAGAACTCATTCCAGGAACGCTATTCTCTACTACACATTCTACATATTTGTTTAATTCTTGCATCATATTTTGTACCACATTAAAAGTATTATCAGCTACTTGTTTATTTACAACTATTCTAACCAAAGAGTCACTAATATCTAACTCATTATCTCTTAGAATACATAATCCACCGTACTTAAAACTATCCTTATCAATCTTTCTGACATCAATCACTAAAAATAGAGCATATCTTTTTAAGAAACTCTCAGCAAATATCTTAGAAAATAATGGAATATAATCATCAAATTTTATCTCTTCATCTATGAGTATTTTTCTTAAATCTATCACATCACACGGAAATACCATGTGATTAGAGGGAAGATATTTAGTTATTTTTTGCATAACCATATCTTCTCCATAAGATAAATCTTGGAATAGATATCTAAACTTAGATAAAATTCTGATTATAGTAGGTCTATCCAATCTATATCCTCTTTACTTTTTTTACAGTATTTTTTACAGTACTTCTGGAGCATCCACCACAATTTGAATGAACTCTCTTCACTTTTTTTGGCTCTATTCTCATAGCCTTTACATTATTATTCTTAGAACTACCAACTTTAGCATTCATTTTAATATATTTGTATTTATCACTTTCATATTTTTTCATAATACTAACTCTCACTCTCAACAATCATATCACCAACATTTTCTTTTAATCTGGTCATTACTTTAATAATAGTTTGTCTAGCGCTTGCACTCTCTACATTTTTCATCTCATCTTTAACAATGATTTTTAACTGATTAAATACTATTCTTGCTGGTTCCATATCTTTTTCATACTCTTTAAGTTTAGAATCATATGTCAAGAGAGTATCAGCAATTTTTTTAATAGTTTCAGCATTTTTTCTTCTCTCAACAAGGTCAAGATCTTCTCCTTCAGATGCTATCACCATCATTTCTCTTTCCAATATAGCAATTCTAGTTTTCAAAGATGCAACTTTATTAGTTTGCATTGAAACCCAATCTTGAACATCACTAACATACTCTGTCAACGTTGATTTTCTCTCTACTGCCTTATAATGATAGAGCATATGATTTTTTATAGCATTAACAGAAATCTTCATATCTTTATCTGTTTCTAGTTGACTTTTGATAGCACTATAATTTTTTCTTTTTTGTACATCATACCATTCCTCTATTTCATCTCTAAACTCACATTGACACAATTTACAATTCTTTCTAACTATCTTACTTGCGTCAAATTTATATGGGACCATTAAACTAGAATCAATTTTTTGTGTAATTATCATTTCTTTTTTAACCATCTAAAACCCAACCTTTCTCCACAACATTCTTATCCCCAACATTTGTTATTTTTTTTCTATCAGCTTTCAATGTTTCTATCTGGTTATTTATACTGATAACAGCCTCTTCGCATAGTGATGCAAATTTCCAGGGGCTATCTAGAGCTATTGTATCAGCCTCTATTAAAATATTATATAACATAGGGTACGATGTTATCTTTTTTGAATTCATAATATCTACGTTACTCTGCTTAGCCATAGTAGCACTTTGAAAGATTAACTTAGCTAATTTCTTTAATGTTCCTTTAATATCTTCCAAATACATTATCTTATGATTTATGACATTTCTCTTATCAAAATCTTTTGAATATTTGTACCAACTCATTTTGATTTTTTCTCCCATATAAGGCTATTAATAAGGATTCTGCCATACCATCAGTATTCTTTTTTTCAAATTTATTAGCTAGTTTCGGATATTTTATAGAAACTAGCTCTCTGGCAGCAGTCTTAGCATTAGCTTTGACCTGTCTATTTAATTTATCTATATGCTTTTTATTCAGTTTTTTCTTGTCTTTATCCTTTAATGTTTTACTTTCCAACCTTAATTCTTTTATCTCTTTTTTCTTCTCGACAATAAAATCTGTAACTAGCTCAGGATAATCTTTTTTCCACACAACAGCACTAACTTCTACCACATCAAACATCAATCCTTTTGCCATACCTATAGTGAATCCGGAGCTTCTACCAAACCCAAATGAAGAAACAGAACCTTCTCCTGGCATTGAACGAACTTTTTCCTGCACAAAAAGAACTTTACCTGCTCTTGTTTTGTACCCATCCAATATCTCTAATATACCATCTAGATCATATTCTTTCTTCTTTTTCTTATTCACTATTACTTCAAGAACTGGCATTTTATAAACAACAGGCTTTCTCCTGCCATACAAAATACTTATACCACCAGTCACCCCAGGGTCACAAGAAATAACTACATTATAAGCCATAATATGCTCCTTAAATCAATATTAATACATATTATATATCGACTTAAAGAGTTAATGAGTATAAAAAAAGAGTCGCATCCGAAGATACGACTCTAGAGAATAAGTACGCAAACGTACTTGGTTTAGCCACAGAAAATAGTCTCTCCTTCTAACACAACAATACCCTCAGACCCCTTAAAGAACTCTTCGAATTCAGCAATTCTCTCAGGATACATTTCAGACAGAACTGACATAAGAGCAGCATTATGCTCAGCATCACCTCTTTTAAAACGTATCTCACCTGATTCAAGAACTTGGAATGATACTTCTTCCATCTTATTTTCCTTTTTTCTTTTTTGCTTTCTTCTTCTTTTTTACAGGAGCTTCTGGTTCTTTCACTACAGGCTTCTCTTTAACGTACCTCTGAACATCTGAGAGTATCTTAGCCCCATAACTTATGATATCTTTTTTAATACTCTCAATAGTCATTACCTCAAATGTTCCATCAGCCAAGAGTACTTTTCTCATAGGAGCCGTAGCTTCTTGAGTAGGATCTGAAATAACGGTGTAAATCACATCCTCTATTTGATAAGAAAACCCAGGTCTAAATAACTCAGACTCATCTGTGGTGTTTCCTATCACAAACGGAGCATCAGAATTCATATGCTTCTTGAAACCCATAATTCTCTCCTGTTATCTCTTTTGTGTAACACGAACTTGCTTGTCCCTGCGATACGCTTGTTTCCTTGTTGTTTTCTTTTTCCCGCCAAGAGCATTCAGGATATCCGTGATATCACCTGCACAACCCTTACCTTCGTAACCTTGCTGATCTGCCTCAACAATACCACCTTCTTTGATCGTAAATTCGATTTCCTTTGCTTGCTTTGCCATTGTCACTCCCTATACATTTTTAATAATAAAACCATTATTTGAAGGTATCGCCTCTACACTGAAGCTTTCTTCTTCCTTCATGTCATTGACTATTATAACAATATTCTCCTTAATTGTCAATAGTTTTCTTTCAGATTCTTCAATTATTTTAATAATTTTTTCACCGTTCTCATCAGACGGTGTTTTCTGGAATTCTGAGCAAATATCAGGGATTTTTGCCACTGTCATCATTAAATTACCAACATTTTCAGCAAGAGATGTCATAATAATCCTCTAAAGTCACTAAATTTTTACTCTCCAAAATTCTCAAAGACTCAATTTTCTTGATTTTTCCACAAATAGTTAAAAACAAAAACTCTATCGGTATAAGTATTTCATGCTTCGTGCATCCAGATCTAATCTTCGTAAGTGTCTTATTTATAGCATAATTAATCAGAATTAATTGATCATGTGTATAACAAGACAACGATGGTTTTCTTCCATCTCTACTATTAAAAACAGAATTAATCATAGCATTAGAATAAGCAGGAACAGTCTTCCCACTATCTTCTTTAAGACTCATCTTAATCTTTTTTCTTCTACCACTTCTTTCCATTTTATTTAACTTCGATATTTTATCAACTATCTCCTTCTTTGACATTTCATGAAAAACACCATCTTTAGCCATAAATAAAAGATTATACTTCCATCTAATACCAGCTATAAGCTTGATTATCTCGCCTTCCACATTCTTAGTAGAATCCAGCAATATATTCAATAGTTCCATAGCATGACAGAAGTCCTTATCATCAAAACTATTAAACAGATTCCATGTGACGAACTCTCTGGACTGGCTACACACTAACATTATATCAGCATTAGATACTTTCTTCTTAACTCCGATATAGTCTCTCACCTTATAACATAGCAAAATTAATTTATCCATATCCACTATATCAGCATCAAGATTCAAAGAATTAGCTATAATAAATGCATCATCAAATAATACCTCTTTGTTAATTCCCTCAAAAAATCCAACCACAAATTTAGTAGCTTCACTCTTATTCTTCTTTTTTTCGGAAGAATACACTTTACCATATTCTCCAACAACAGCTTTAAATTTTTTATTCCTCTCAGAGATACAACCATTAAAAACAACAATACTACTATCTGGTATTTTTGGAATTAACTTCTGAAAATAGTTAGTTACTTTAGTCTTGGCTTGAGATTTATTAGGAGCCTTAACAAATGGCAATTCATTTATAATGATCAATTTACAATTGTCGAAACAAGACAAATCCATTATATTTTGTCTAACATACTCGTAACTACATTTACCATCAAAAGAATATAAATCATGATCCCCAACAGCCTCTTTCAGTTTAGAAAGAATATCTCTGCGATAGAACCAACAACCTTCTAATAGGAATATTTTTTTCATAATTATAATGTAGAAGCGATGAAAAATAACTTAAAACTTTCGATAGTACTTTTTCCAGCATTTGGAACATCAGGAAAATTAACTAAAATAGGATTAATCTTATGCGATTTACCATTCAATTGCTGATTCTCAAAATTAATTATTATATCTCCACTATCTATACCGCACTTAGTAGTTATATTTTTAAGGTACTTGGAATTGCATTTAAACCAAGGCTCTTTATCAGATATAACACTATCCTTTTCTTTGATTATTATTTTACTCTTAGATTTCAATTCTCCTTTTGTCTCAATACGGAGAGTTTCATTCTTCTTATCAATTTTTACCTCAGTATTAGGAACCTTATCTGACCCTTTATTTCCCAAGTCAGCAGCATCAATTCCTGCTATCGATCTTTTCCACTCAAGTATATCACTAATAATCTTATTAGGATAATCAAAATCTAAAACAGAATCAATATTTGGATAATTAATAGCTGAGTCTATCTTAAACAAACATATAGTAGAATTAGATTTTTTAAGCTTTAAAACTATTTGTGCAGGGATATTGTTAGCATCATCTTTTTTAGCACATTTAATTTCTACCTTCTCATCAGGTGAATTAGATAATATAGCAGTTATGTTAGGCAAATTTAAATGCGGGAAAATAACTTCTCCTATACCTGTAGATATGCTTTTTCCAGCAATATCAGATATAGCAAATTCTCCACCAGAACCAGCTATGAATCTCACACCTGTTTTAACGATCCTTAAAATTAAACATAAATACTTTCTTTGTGTCTCTGCAAATCCGACAGCGAATTGAACCTTTTTTATGCCATCAATTAAAATTTCTCTATTGATAGATAACTCTTGTGTGAAATCATCGGCAACTGGAGGAAGAGAAATAGAACCATCATATGTAGGGACACATTGCATAAAATCATCATCATCGCAAAGAGATAAAACTAATTGATTAGAATCTAACTCAATATTAATATCAGATCCCTTAAATACCTGTAATGATTTCATCATTATAGTTGCATTGAATGTAGCTTCACCAGAATCTTCACATTTATAAGATATTCCTGCAAAACCATCATTACTTATTTTAGTGATAACGCTAGCACTACCACCATAAGATGTCGCCACTATTTTGTCATTATCTGATTTAATAGTTATCATATTCTCTGTATCAACACCTGGCGCAGTGCATTTTGTAGCCACTTCAAAAACATCTTCTAAAGATTCAAAAAACTCTCCCGCATTAATTTTAAACTTCATCACTTCATCTCCTATATTTCAACCTTATTTACATCACCTATTATAACATATTTCTTTTCACTTTTCAATCTTTATTTAGAAAATCTGCCACATCTTGGAGATTATCACAAACTGTAGCTCCATTCTCTTTAACCATCTTTTTAACTTGATTAAGAGATTTTAACTGACCTTTTGTAAATTTTACATCTTCCCTTACATAAGACATTCCAAATTCCACTCCCTCCCAGTCATTTTCTATAACACAAAAGATAGTTTTATCAGGTCTTTTATTGCTATCATCAACCACTTCTGCAATAGAATATACTCCCTGCATAAGTGGAGTAATGACATATAGAACATAATTACATAACTTTCTTTGTTTAATTTCTTCTTCCATACATTCTGGAGTCCAATTCTTCACAACAGGATTATAATATTCAATTTCCAACATGGAAATTAATTCTTCTCTCCAGGTTGAATCACTACATGTTCCGCCCAAAAAAACTCGTCTATAGTACTTATCTAACTTATCCATTTTTGCTACCTCCTTTTAATTTTTTGACTAATTATCCTTTATCATTTTTTCGTCATTTGCTCTCATTATCACTTCTGAATTTTCTATTACTGTTATAACGGGAGATTCTTCAGAAACACCTTCTATCTTTTTATTGTCTGTAAAATATCTTACACCTGAAACTGCTAATGGGATCAGTACTATCACCAAAGCTGTGGCTGCAATAAAATTAGCTCTCTTTGATAATTTATTAGATTCTTTGGATAGCTTCATGGATTCGATATTATAACAATTTTGGTCTTCAAAAGCTTCAATACATACTCGAAAAATTTTCAAAACACTTTCAACTACTCGAAGTTTTCCTTTTCTGTTGTCGCCATATACATCCCATCCATCAACAGGTTTGAACAAACCAGCCTTGATAAACTTACCTAAATAAACGATAGTCTTATGTTCTTTAATCTTTGTCCTTCCAAGAGACTCAAGATGAATTTTTTTAAGGTCATAAAAACCATATTTACCATCACCAGGTAAAATTTTTATAAAATTTCGAATATCTTCAAACATACACATATTTTTTATAAATTCTATTTCCTCGACCTCATTTAATTTAATAGCTTTCACACTACCTCCTATCTAATTTATCTAACTTATCTAACTTATCTAACTTACCCATTTACATTCCCTTTCAATGATGATTTTTATTATGCCACGACAGATGCCACAGAAGAGTAAGACTTACTATTATTATTGCTATTGAATTAAATACAGTTGCCATTTTAATTCTCCTATTTAGAATCTCCATACTTATGTATTATTTCATCGCCTTTGCTAGTTTTATAATATACTATTCTACCTTTTTCATCATATTCATTCCAAGTTTCATAACCACTAGAATCTCTAGTATGAATTACTTTGTTGTCTTTGCTATACTCTCTCCATTTTTCATAACCATTAGAATTCCTAGAATAAATATTATTCTTATTCTCATCATACTCAAACCAATTTTCAAATCCTTTAGAATTTCCATAATAAGTATTATTATTATTCTTATCATATTTTGACCAATGTTCATAACCTTTTGAATTTTTGTAATGAACTGCATTTCCATTTCTATCAAATTTACTCCAATGTTCAAAACCTTTACTAGATTTATAATGTATCTCACGACCATTCTTATCATATTCTTTTTCTATAATTTCTTTCCTATTCTTACCGATTTTAATTTCTCCCGCAAAAGATAATGCAGGAATTCCCAAACAACTCAATCCACCAATTCTCAAAAAATCTCTTCTCTTCATTTCAATCTCCTATTTTTTAAATACATTACTTAACTTATTTTTCTTTTCTTCCAATCTTTTTTCCATAGAGAAAAAGAGATAACTTCATAAACTTTATGTTTTGCGGAGCCGAATTGATCTGTAGCCTTAGTTATATCTTTAGTATAAATGGTGACTGGACAGATATAATAACCTGGAAAATTTTCGACATAACCAACAGCATCTTTTTCCTTAGCAAAAACTTGGAAACCTGTTTGGAGTGGGAAGGCTAAATCCCTGAATCGGTATGAAGCCCGCCAAACATTCCGTCCCAATTTAAAACAGTCGTATCTAGTTGATTCAGGGAATTTGTCTGTTGATTCTGTTCCGAAAACCTTATATGCTATGGCTTTTGCTTCTTTCGGTCGTCTTGTTTTTGGATTATCGTCAAATGTACACATCAGTTCTTTTCCTATTTTTTTAATACATCTAAAACATGAAATATTTTTTGTTTTCTATCTATCCTCTTCATCAAACCAGTTAATACTCTCCCTGGTCCTACTTCATAAAATTCATCTACTCCATCTCTAATCAATCTCTCCATACACTTCTGCCATAAAATAGGCTGAGTGAGTTGCGCAGCGAGATTATCTCTAACATTTTTCTCATCAACATAATACTCAGCATCAATGTTAGATATTATTTTTATATCAGAAGGAATTTCAATATTTACTAAATGCCATAGAATTTCTCTCAACTCAGCAGCAGCAGGTTCCATCATTTTAGAATGAAAAGCTCCTGCAACATCCAATTGAATAGCGCCAATGAATCCATGTTCTTTAGCTAATAATATGGCACGATTACAAGCTTCAATATCTCCGCTAATAACAGTTTGGGAAGGAGAGTTAAAATTAGCTAATGTTAGATACTCATCTTCTGCTGCCTCTTCGCACAACTCTCTAACTTTTTCTTCATCTAATCCAATTATACTAACCATGCCACCCTTTGAATGATCGGCTGCATCTTGCATCCATTCAGCTCTCTTCTGAACCAATTTAAGTCCTTCTTCAAAATTTATCACCCCTGCGGCATATAAAGCAGTGTATTCCCCTAAACTCAATCCAGCCATAACAGAAGGAGAAATTTCAGGCTTCATCACATCTAATATTTCTAACATTACAGCAGAAACAATGAATATAGCTGGTTGTGAAACTACAGTAGAATTAAGTTTTTCTAAGGGACCATTATTACATATATCTTTTATGTCATATCCCAATATATCATTTGCAGTATTAAACAGAAAACTATCTTCCGCCATACCAATGAATTGAGATCCTTGTCCAGGAAATAAAAATGCTACTTTATTCATACATCAACCTAATTTAATATTTCATCTATGGGGAAAGACCTTTTTCAAGTTCTTCCATAAATTTTTCTTTTGCTGTTAATAGCTTTGGTACGTTTGATACTATAGCATGAGCTAAACATATACGTCCTTCTGGTGTACTTAAAGCTTGTGCTATTATTGCCTCTTTTTCAGCTTCTGTAAATTCTATTACATTTTCCTCAGTATCTGTAAATTCTATTGCATTTTCTTCAGCGTCTATTTCTAAAGCATGTGCTACTATATACTCTTTTTCTGTATTTGTAAAAAATCCACTACTCATTTTCATCCAGTCCATATTTTTCAAATATTTCCTTTCCCTTCTGCTTTATACGCGACAATGCATTATCTATAGATTTAATATTCGTTTTTTTCTTTATCTTATTTTTTCTGTAATACTTATTTATTTTTATAGAAATTTCACCATAAGAATATCTTTTAGAATATAAACTAAATACTCTTTTTTCCAGTATAGATAATTCTACATACAAACCACTAAATAACTTTTGATAATACTCTTTTTCCCCTAAATCCCCTACAACGCTGCCTTCTGTTCTTGGGATTATATCCGATAAAAACAGACTATCATCAGACATATTATTTCTATCTTGATCTAAAGATAAACTCGTATTCAATGCTTTTCTTTTATTTTGAAAACTAGATTTCAGCAATGTAGATAGATGTCTTCTTATACAAAGAACAGCAAAATTATCAAACGGATAAATAGTATCGCCTCTACCACGACTACCATCATAATCTGGAATAGCTTTATATCTTAAAGCATATAATGCTTCTTGTAAAATATCATCATGATTACATCCTGGTATATAAAACTGCCTTATAATAAAATATATTTTTGGTCTTATCCTATTTTCTATTTCATTATATGCTTGATTTTGTTTCTTATTTTTGCCACTTCTTACTACATCCACTAATCCTTGATAATCCAAGTTACTGATATTTCCATCATTCTTGGATTTACCCATATTCACACTCCTTTCACATGTGTCTATATTTCACTATTCATATCGACACATACCGAAAAAGTGTTTAATAATTTCTATCTCTTTTTCATAAATCTTTTATTAGTAAGCATGGCTTCAGTAACAAACTTATTAAGCAACACTTGAGGATTAAGTCCATACTCAACACCAAATGCCAAATTGTTCATCAAATTCATTGTTCTAAGAACCATATCACCTTCCATACCAACAGCCTGACTAGTATATTTTTTAACCTCAACATCACTAAAATTAAAATGTGATAAATCATTTTTACATGCTCTAACCACAAGGATATTGTTCAAATATTCATAGATACCATCTATAATTAAACCAATATCTTTACCATCTTTTAAAATATCTTCAATGACCTTATAACAACTCATTATCTTGACTTCAATTATCCCATCAATTAAATCAGAATACAATTTAGAATCAACTACTCCCAGAGCTTCTCTACATTCATTTGGAGTAAGTTTTTTAGTCCCAGTATAGTTCATAACTGTTTGCAAATTCTGTAGTGAATTCCTGACAGAACCCTTTGAAGCTTTTGTAATTATAGTTAAGGACTCACGATCAAAAGAGATATTTTCTTCTGCACAAATTTTTTCTACTAATGGAATCATCTCCAACCAACTAACACTATTAAATTTCCAAGTTATACATCTACTATGAATGGTTGGCTTGAATGATTGTGGCTCTGTAGTACATAACACAAATCTCACAAACTCTGGAGGTTCTTCAATCATCTTCAATGCTGCTTCAGCGCTTTGTTTAGTTAGTGAATGCGCCTCATCTATAATAACATATTTCACCTTACAAGAAATAGGCATTTGATAAAGATCTTTATGTATTGCTCTTATATCATCAACTCCACCATGACTAGCAGCATCAAGTTCAATTACCTCTATTGATTTACCACTCAATATATCTCTGCAATTTTTGCATTCGCCACAAGGATCTTTTTCATTTTTCTCACAATTTTCCATAGCAGCTATTATTCTTGCTACAGTTGTTTTACCACAACCATACTTCCCAGCTAGAATGTAAGCATGATGAAGAGTCTTAGATTTGAATGCATTCTTAAATGCTTTGACAACAATTGGTTGACCAATAACATCATCCAATTTTTTTGGTCTATATTTTACGGCTAATGAATCATTTATTGACATTTGATTTTCCTTCTAAATAATTATCAACAACAACATTTTTTTCTTCAATACTCATATTCTGATTATCAACAACACAAACTCTATCTCCCCACTGTGCAAAATCATAGTCATCTAATGCAGTTTCACTCTCATGAGGATCACTCTCACAGACATCTCTCAATAAACGAATTACATAACCACCATTATTTATTATCGCATCAATCTCACCTGGGAACCTAGCATCTGATATTAATGCTATTACAGGTTTATCTTCTTTTATTTTTCTAAAAGTAGCATTAACCCAAATATCATTATCAAAATATTTCCTAAAAATATCAGTACCTACTATCTGCATAACTTCTCTGCCTGTCATAAAACCTTCTTTATAAATACGAGGAACCGCTCCATGTGAAATTCCATTATGATCAGTATACCATTCAGAAGAAGTTCCTTTCATAACAGAATATTTAAACTGAATCTCATTAGGTAAATTTTCCCATTTATACATAGTAGGAGTATTTTTTTGTTCATCAGTTCCGTTGCACTGCTCATCTGTTAATCCCATAGTATCCATACATACTTTTTGTTTAAGCATATCAGCAAAACTATATAAAACGGCGTTAGGATACATAAGATTTGGCGAAGAACATCCATACTTGTTTTGAATATATTGACAAGTAAGAGTTTTTCCAGATTGTTTCTTACCAGACATCCCTATAATGACAGTATCTTCCATCACTATATCTTCTTTACAAAAAATATAGTCTTACCTTCAAGATCTTGATGATTAATTTTATCAATGATTTGTTTTCTACCCACATCAGAAGCGAACCAATCTTCTTCTTTGTGCCTGTCAACAGAAATATTACCAAGATAAATTCTAACAACAGCCTTTGGAATTTCACCTAATTTAACTGTGTCTGTGTCTTCATTCTTTGCTCCAAAAGAATAAATAGTATCTGTTGCTTGAGCATAAGGTCCACCATATACATATTTAATTTTCTTCTTGCTCTCAGAAG